>OBJA01000635.1_pt1 | contig 28732 bp, 18 predicted proteins | sample 1519751 | NCBI WGS metagenome assembly OBJA01 (sample SAMEA3881238, study PRJEB22517) | soil metagenome | biome: lake sediment; feature: soda lake sediment; material: sediment, water from around vicinity | place: India | collected 2013-12-23 | depth 3 m
CGACTCTCATAGGACCCTCCAGCCTCTCAGATCAGCTCTTCATTGCCTCAAGGAATTCCCTGTTTGTTTTTGTGCTGCTGATCTTCTCATTTAGAAACTCCATCATCTCAACAGGAGTCATTGTGGCAAGGAACTTCCTTAAAATCCACATGCGGTTGAGTTCTTCTTCGGAAAGCAACAGCTCCTCTTTGCGAGTGCCGGAACGTAACAGATCGACTGCCGGATAAATCCTGCGGTCTGCTATTTTCCTGTCAAGAACAAGTTCCATGTTACCTGTCCCCTTAAACTCTTCAAAAATGACCTCATCCATGCGGCTTCCGGTTTCGATCAGAGCGGTCGCAATAATAGTCAAGCTTCCGCCATTATCGATGTTTCGTGCTGCACCAAAAAACCGTTTTGGCTTATACAAAGCCTGTGAGTCAACTCCACCGGAAAGGATTCGTCCGGAGTGCGGTGCAACTGTATTATGTGCCCGAGCGAGTCGGGTAATACTGTCAAGCAGAATAACCACATCTCGGTTATGCTCTACCAATCTTTTTGCACGCTCTATCGCCATTTCTGCAACCACCACATGGCGCTCTGCAGGTTCATCGAATGTCGAACTGATAATTTCGGCTTTGACTGACCGTTGCATGTCGGTCACCTCTTCAGGCCGCTCATCAATGAGCAGCACAATCAGGAAAGCCTCCGGATGATTGTGGAGGATTCCATTGGCAATACTCTTGAGAAGGACGGTTTTTCCTGTCCGCGGCGGAGCAACAATGAGTCCCCGCTGCCCTTTACCAATTGGTGTGAGCAGATTCATGATCCTGGTGGCAACATCTTTATTGTTGTATTCAAGATTGAATCGTTCATTAGGGAAAAGTGGGGTAAGATCATCAAAATTGATCTTTTTCTTACATTCTTCAGGATCTTCGAAGTTAACCATTTCGACCCGAAGCAAAGCAAAATACCGCTCAGAATCTTTCGGTGGGCGGACCTGGCCGGAAACTGTATCACCGGTTTTAAGATAGAACCGCTTGATTTGAGAAGGAGAAACGTAGATGTCATCGGGACCGCTCAAATAGCTGTTAAGCGGAGAGCGGAGAAATCCGAATCCATCAGGCATTATCTCTAACACCCCCTCGGCAAACATCTGGCCATTCTGGGCTGCTTCGGCCTGAAGAATTTTGAATATGAGCTCCTGACGGCGCAAATTACGATGTTCTCCTACACTGTAGGAGGCCGCCAAATCGTTGAGCTCGGTCATTGATTTGGACTTGAGTTCAGCAACATTCATTCATACACCTCGATTGAATGGAAAAAAAGTATATGCTGCAATTTTATTGTTTTCAATTCTGTGGGCAAAACCCGTTTCACTCGTAAGTTAATGTTCTGGACAAGATTTGTATGTGGAAACCTACAATGATGCTTTCGTGAAGAAATAAACTGACCTGGATTCCAGCATCATCTATTCGAGAAAAAATACCCGAATCAGTAACTCCATGAAACCGACTTTTTCGGAATGGATCGTTCTATCGAACGGATGCAGACGCGAGGTCAAAAAGGGTTGCAAAAGAAATGCTTTTTACATTTCCATCTAAAAAATCATCTACTGCGGATTCGATGTCAAGGTTTTTTTGTAACAATCACTTTTTTTTATGCCCCACAATGGAAAATACGATTGCATCCACTGCATATTTCCCCTTTATTCAACCTGAACCACTAAAAAAGGTACTACAGTACACGAAGTACCAGTCCCTTTAAATACTCCCCCTCCCGATGAGCAATATTGACCGGGTGATCGGGGCCTGCCGCAAGTATATGGACCAGTTGTACGGGTCTGTTTGCATCTGCTGCTGCTGCAAACACAATCTGCCGAAACAACCTGGTATCTATGGCATTGGAACAGGAAAAGGTAAAAAGAAGTCCTTCGGAAACACATCTTTTTATCGCAAGAAGGTTGATATCCTTATAGCCCCGTGAGGCACGCATAACCTCACCGGGATGCTTCGCAAATTTTGGCGGATCGAGCACAATCAAATCGTACTTCTGTCCATCCTCCCGTAAAAATTTAAAAACATCGGCACCGATCAGATTTACTTTTTCACCTTCAAAATTGTTTCCGGAAATGTTCTCTTCTGCCCATTTCAGAGCTACTTTGGAAATATCGACAGTATCTACCTTCCTAGCGCCACCAGCAAGAGCATAGGTAGTAAAACCACCACTATAAGCAAAACAGTCACACACCGTCTTGCCATAGGCATACTTTCTTACGAGACTGCGGTTCTCACGCTGATCAAAAAAGAATCCGGTTTTCTGACCACTGGCAATATCGACCTTGAATTGGAGTGACTGCTCTTTCAATACGATCGATGTCGGCATCGAACCATGCACTATTCCCTGCTGCCCCTGAAGCCCCTCCCGCTTTCGAGCCTCCGTATCAGAACGCTCATACATAAACGTAGGATTCAACAGCTTTTTCAGACTCTCAACCACCAGTCCCCTGATCCGCTCGATACCAGCAGTCAGAACCTGAATCACCAGACCATCTCCATATTTATCTACTATTAACCCGGGGAGAAAATCTCCTTCCGAATTCACCAATCTGCAACAATTTGTTTCCTCATTGAGAATCGGTTCACGAAGACGAATGGCCCTTTTTATCCGGGCATCCACTTCTTCACGACTCAATCCATCGGAATCTTTCGACACCATTCGTACTGAAATCGCAGATTTCGGATTATAGTACCCACTTCCCAGTAATTCCCCTTTATACGACATAACTAAACAAGGATCACCCGATTCACCAATCCCCTCAACACGGGAAATCGCCCCGCCAAAAATCCACGGGTGTCCTGCCCGAACCGGCTTTTCACGTCCATCTTTCAGGTGAACTACAATCATCGTAATCACTCACTTATTCATAAACGGAGAATTATTCCTGGTGCCTGAGCCGGGAAATATAAAATAGGGTAGGCTTCAATAGTGATAAAAGGATTTAAAATTGCCCACCCCAAATACATTCGCCATGATTTTTCGTTGTCGATACGGCGATTCAGCAAAAGAAAATCCTTCCGGATCTTGCGAGTGCAAGTTTTCCGGCCCTCTGCAAACTTTCCCTATAATGTACAAGCCGCTAACATTCAGAATGATGCCAATGAATCGATTGTTCACCGATACTTGCACTATCTGTGATTCACATAATATTTTTGATTCATACTGTTAAAACTTGCAGTTACGAGTTTAATCCGATTCCTCATTTCATCCCCAACCAGAGTGGGAGGTCTTTCATGTCAAAATTTCTCAAGCCTTTGTGGGTAACCATGATAGCTGCAAGCATTGCAATTGTCGGGTGCCAGAAGAAAGTTACAAAAGTTGAACCCACCCCTGAACCACCGCCTCCAGTGTATCAGGAACCAGAGCCACCACCTCCTCCACCTGAACCTGTTGTGGAAGATATCAGCGGCCGTTTAAATGAGTTGTTGCAGCCGATCTATTTCGATTTCGACAGATCGGAATTAAAGCCTGAGTCAATCAGAAGACTTGAAATGATTGCCAGCTTTTTAAGAGAACATACCAGTGTGCGTATTCTTGCACAAGGTCACGCTGACGAACGGGGATCTTCGGAATACAATATGGGACTGGGTGAGAATCGCTCAAAAGCAGTGAAAAGCTATCTTACATCTTACGGCATTGGAAGCGATCGCCTTGATGTTACCTCCTACGGAGAAGAACGGCCAGTGCGGTACAATTGTGCAGCAGATGATGATTGCCATGGCCAGAATAGACGTGTCGACTGGCAGGTACTGGCTAAGTAAAGCACTCCCTCTTTTAGTATTTTAAAGGTACGGATTATTACAATCCGTACCTTTTTTTATCTGAACGTTTCTTCCCTCAGTTTTAAAAGCGGACGTATCCTCCAGTTGAATGCATTGAGAACAAAAGGTAAACTCATCGGCCAATTACACACCTCTTCTGCCCTGTTCTATTGCTTTAAGTGCCGGATATGCCAGAATCATCCCTGGGATGGAAAGAAGAAAACTGAACCCAAAGAATAATCCATACCCCAGACTGGCAGCTAAGAACCCACTCGCGACTCCAGTAAAAAGCCCGCTCAAACTCATCAAACCAGAACCAATGGCAAAATGCGCTGCCTTGAACTCTCCTCCGCATATCCTCATCAGGAAGGTCATCAACACTGCGGTTCCCAGACCACCTGCAAATTGATCAAATCCATGCACAGCAGCGACATTGATAAGATTGGCCACCCCTATGAAAAATTCCTCACCCTGAATACGCTTCCCAATAAAAGCAGTCAGTGAAAAAGCCAATCCCATGTACACCAGATTTGTTACATTCTGAGCCAGCAGAAAGGGAATAATCATTTTTTTGAGAGAATAACGTGAGATCAACCACCCCCCCCACAATGCTCCGCCAATAGATGCAGGTAAACCTACCGCTGCTGAAATCCACCCGAAATGGACCTCAAGTCCCAAATCAACCATAAATGGAGAAACCATACTACTGAGCAGAAATTCTCCGGTCCGAAGCAGTATAATAAACGAAAGAATCAGACCGATATATTTTCTATCCATAAAGGTGATAAAAGCTCGCGCATAGAAGGAATCTGAGTTTCTCTGTATTGCACTTCTGATCCTGTTTCTCTGGGTAGTAACCCCCACCAGACCTGTTAAAAGCAGTACGCTGATCCAACCGGCGAATCCGAAATCCTTCAAAAATGGATAGTTTCCCTTCCATAATTTGTACTGTTCTGATTCAGTAAACATTCGGATGCTTAGTATTATGGCGGCTGTAATGGAGGTTCCGGTAATAAAGCGCACTTTTAGCAAAGAAGGAAGCAGGTCTTTAATTGGTGCATGCTGTTTTTCACATCGGGGAAGAAATAAAAGGTGATACAAACCGATAGCACCAAGAAGAATTCCAGCTGTTGAAAACGCATAATGCCACCCTGCTGTCGTTCCGATTGTCACGATCAACCCAGTTCCGGTCATCATGGCTATTCGATATGCCATTACCCGGTATCCTACAAACCGGGATTGCCCTTTGGTATCCAAAGCCTCCAGATAATACCCATCGATGGCGATGTCGTGAGTGGCAGCTAAAAAGGACCCGATTAAAAATAAAGCTGCAATCGCCTGAACTCCCCAATCCAGTGGAACCAGAAACCCTGAGATTAAAAACAGGGCAGCAAGGAGCCACTGCATGTAAAGCATCCAGATACGCTTTGTTCCAAACCGGTCTGTCTGCGGTGCCCAGAGAAATTTAACAATCCATGGAAGCCCAAAGAGTGATGTCAAACCGATAGATTCGAGGCTGACATGCATGGTCCGAAAGAAAACCGATGAGACCGTGCGGATAAGTGTATAGGGCAGCCCTTCTGCAAAATAGGTTGTAAAGCACCAGATATGCGGTTTTTTGAAAAAATCCCGGTTGATACGTTATCTCCTGTGATGGCAGCTATTGTCTTAATTACTGGATTAAAAGTTCCGAAGTCATACGACTGGTGATTATCGGATCCTCTGAGTAATAGAGCTAATGATTTTCAATGAGAGTATACTATTTTTGAAGGATACATGGAATTGCAAAATAGAATGTACTCCCTTTTCCAGGCTCAGACAGTACCCCTATTTGTCCTTTATGTGCTTCGATTATACCTTTGGATATGGCAAGACCAAGACCTGAACCCTTCTTCTTTTTCATTTTCAGGTTTTTTGATCTGTAGAACCGCTCGAAGATTTTCACTTGCTCCTCAGGAGAAACTCCCGGACCATTATCAGTCACATACACGTGAGCCATTTCATTCTGGATTTTGGTGCCGATTGTAATCTTCCCATTCCCGTAAGTTATTGCATTATCGATAAAATTTGTAATGACCTGTCTGATTCTGTTATTATCTGCATCAACCAGAACCGGGGTTACTTCTGTTTTGATTGACAGCTCGACAGAAGAGGGAATCTGCTGAATTTCCAGTACACTTTTAATAAGCCCGATCAGATCGAAACGAGTTTTGTTGAGCTCCATAACTCCAGCTTCTATTTTTGAAATGTCGAGAAGATCATTCAGTATAATCGCTAAACGCATCCCTTCTGTTTCGATTATTTTCAGAAATCGGCGTCGTTCTTCTTCAGTGAGAACGATCTGTTCAGTCTGCAATGTCTGAGCGAAAGCAATAATTGATGTTAAAGGCGTTTTCAGTTCATGTGATGCCATTGACACAAAATCGTTTTTCCGCTGGCTCATTTCTCTGAGCCGGGCATTCAACCTGTCGAGTTCTCCATTTATCTGAAGCAGTTCCCGATTTGCCTGTTCTACTTTTCGGCTCTGTTTTTTTATTGCGTTTTCTGCTCTTTTCCGTTCGGTAACATCGGTTATAATCCCCAGTACCGTAAGCACCTTACCCTGTTCATCATACTCTGGAACCAATTTAGACATATAATAGCGATCTCCGGTGGGCCCGGGAAAATCGAATTCAAAGACCAGTTCCTTTCCTTTTTCAAAAACAGTCCTGAGTTGTTTTTCCCACAAAGTCACCTTTTCCTGCGGTAAATTCAACATTCGGTTACTTTTTCCTATCATCATCTCCTGAGGTAACCCCGCCGCCCGAGCACCAGCCGGATTTACATACAAGTGGCGTAACCTTCTGTCGAAGCGGGTAATGATATCCGGAGCATTTTCAAGCAGTAACTGAATTTGCCGATTCTGCTCCTGAAGAGCATTTTCCGCTTGTATGCGATCTGTAATATCGTTTCCTATAATCAGGTATTCAAAGAGTCTTCCCTTGTCATCGGTGATTGCCTTACTGGTCCAGGCGACCCAGACATGCTCCCCGTTCTTTCTTACATTTTCACTATTGGAAGTCAAGTAGTGTGCAGGATTATCAAAAATCTCTTTTCTATGACTTGCACGATCACCCCCGGTGAGATCCCGTTGCGGGACCAGCTCTCCAACATGCATTCCGGAGAATTCAGAAACGGTGTACCCGAAAAACTCCGCCCCGAACCTGTTGACATAGACAATTTCGCCTTTTGGAGTAATCCGCAAAATCACACTGTTTGCACTCTCAAGCAGATCACGATACATCGCTTCACTTTTTCGCAACTGTGCTTCCAGAGAGATCCGTTCTGTAAGAGCTCTCTTCAATGCTGTGTTAAGGATCTGAAGTTCGGAAGTGCGTTCCTCAACTTGTTGTGTGATTTCAGAGTACGCAGAACTGACCGTCTGTTCAAGCATTATCAGTTCATCATGGAGGTTTTTTCGATCTACAACACTTTTTGCGACACTGCGCAGTCTAAGAAGATTTCCTTTCATTACATAATCTGCTGCTCCCGCCTGCAGTATCGAAGCGACATCCTTTTCATCAAGGAAACCGGTTAAAACAATAACCGGAACTGTTGGAGCCTTCTTTTTGACCAGGTGTAAGATGTCGAGTCCTGAGAATGTGCTGTCAAAATCTTCCAGGATAAGATCGGGCCTCATTTCTTCAAGCACCTGTTCAAATTCCCGATGTGATTCAACTCTGCTACTCTGAAAATCAAGCCCAGCCGAGAGAAGCTCATTTCTAATGCTCTGGTAATCTTCGACACTCTTCTCCAGGATAAGCACTTTCAACTTTTTCATATCAATTTGTTCATTGAACCGATATTTAAGATTTCCGGATACTGCTCTGAACGACAAATCGCCATTATAAGAATAGAGCAATGCATGGACCATCAGGATCAGATTGATTGTTTTCTTTAGTTCATAACCGTTCCTATAATAGGAATCAAAAACCGGAAAAGTGAGAATATGAAACAAGGAGCACCCTTTCTAATAGCCCTATTGATTTTCCATTTGGTCTTTTATCTGAACAATTTGCATGGCATTTCAATTGCTTGGTTCCTTACTACAAGGAAGAATACCGCTCTGAGAATGGACTCGGCTGCCAGAAGGGAACGAATAAAGATGCCATCAATAACCGATCGAATCCTGGTCATTCGAAATCTTGAGGTGATCAGACACATAATCGACGAGGCACAGACAATTGCCATATCCGGACACTGCAACCCCGATGGAGATTCGATGGGCGCACTTTTGTCCCTGGGGCTGGGGCTGGAGAGTCTTGGGAAGCAGGTATATATGGTATGTTCCGACAATGTGCCGCGGAATTACCGTTCCCTGCCAGGGGTTTCCCGTCTTCTGAAAACTATTCATCGCAATGTCGATGTGGCTATTGCAGTTGACTGTGGGAGCAAGGAGATGATCGGCCCAAATTACGAGATATTTGAGCGGGCTGGTGCAATCATCGAAATTGACCACCATCGCTCCCGAACCCCATTTGGTGATATCTCACTGGTTGATCCGGAGGCCACCTCTGCAGGGGAGTTAGTATATGAGTTACTCACCGAACTGGACATCACCATAACAAAAGATATCGCTCAGAACATTCTGACATCCATCATTGTCGAAACTAATTCTTTTCGCCTTCCAGGGGTTCGATCAGAGACCTTTGAGCAATGTGCAGACCTTGTGGGAACGGGTGTTGATTTCACGAAACTGGCCGAAACAGTATACTGGGTCACCTCCAAAGAGACTGCGCTTTTGTCGGGAACCTGTATGTCACGATGCAAATTCTCAGAAGATGGTGAGATCGCATGGGCAACTTTGACCCGTAAAGATTTCGAAAAAATTGGTGCCACCGATGCCGATGCCGATCCGGTGACCGAAACTATCCGTTCCATTCAGGGGGTGAAAATTGCCATTCTCTTTAGGGAAAAAAATAGGAGAGAGTGGAGAGTAAGCCTGCGCTCAAAAGAAGGGATAGACATCTCACTACTGGCAGAACAGTTTGGAGGTGGAGGACACATCAGTGCTGCCGGCTGTACCGTTCCAAAGAGACACTCCATAATGAAGAAAATCATAGCCTCTGCGGCCCAGCTCCTTGATAAACATCGAGCCCTGATCCTCAGCAGAAATCTGTTAAACCAGGAAAACAGCTCTATAGAAAACGACTTTATCGATACGGGTATTCCATCCGTAATTTTCTATGAGAACATCACCTCAAACAAGAAATCAATCGATTGGCAGGAGGAGAGTGACGCTTTGCCGATTTACAGCAAACCGTTAGGACAGAAAATCGCCTCCTGATATGCAATCCTGATCGATCACAGAAAAGGAGATACTATCATGACCTGGACAGGACTGGAAACGTTCGATACTGCGGTACAAAAAGCCGATGTCTGGCTTAAAGAAATAATGAGAGAACTCAATACCGACAGTCGAAAAATCGCCTATATGTCACTGCGGGCAGTTCTCCACACACTTCGGGACCGATTACTGCTCGATGAGGCTGTTGATCTGGGGGCACAGTTGCCGTTATTGATCAGAGGTGTTTACTATGATGAATGGGACCCATCACGAACCCCGGTAAAAGATCGCCATCTGGATGATTTCCTCGCTCATATTAAAGATCGCTACACTGGAGAAGGAGACATGAAACAGATATCTAAAGCGATATTCAAGGTGCTCAAAAATAAAATTACCGAGGGTGAGATTAATGATGTCAAGGGGATGATGCCCGATGATCTGAAAGAGCTCTGGACCTAAGAGATTCTACGATAAGGAATGGTGGAGATAACCCTAGAGTCTAACACACCATTCCTTTCGCTTATAATATGCTCCTGGGCATTAAACAACTAATAGACATGAGAATCGCTGCACTGGATGGTACCATTGGCCATGTTTTTGAGTTCTATTTTGATGATCACAGCTGGGTTTTACGTTACCTGATTGCACAAACAGGAAACATACTAACCAGAAGAAGGGTTTTACTAGCTAAGGAATCCTTTGGGCAACTTGTCCGCACCAGCACTGCATTTCCTGTCAATCTGAAAAAGAAACAGGTCAGAAATAGTCCCGATATCCAATCAACTCTTCCGGTTTCACATCAGCGAGCACAGCAAATCTATAACTATTATGGATGGCCTTACTATTTTGGTGAAATTCCGGCAATAGATTCGGCTTCATCTCCACACCCAGAGGAACATCACGACTCGCACCTGAGACGTATTCGCCAGATTATTAAATACACAGTTATCAGCCGTACCGGGAAAGCTGGTCGTGTGGCAAACCTTCTACTTGATAATCATAACTGGACCATTCCCTACCTGATAATTAAAACAGGCCCACTGATCTCTAATCAAAACGTAATTGTCCCTACTTTTCTGGCCACAATACCAGACATGAAAAAACCAATCATACAAATAGAAACCTCAGCCCAAAAAATCCAAACAGCACCGTTGTTTGGATCACACACCTCAGAAGGTGACCTGATAGAAGAGACCAGATCTCATTTCCAAACCTAAGTGATGCCATTAAGGCTGGCACAGACTCTCTTATCACAAACAATGATCACTAAGCACTACAACCTGAGGATCGCTTCGCGGCCATCCTTTACTGGTATCGGGCACCGGACGGTATGGCCTGGCACGATACCATAGGCGCGCCACCCTGCACAACAACCAGATTGATTATGTGACCCTATACATGTTTTGCCATAACCCATGTCTTTGCAAGCAATTCATCATCGAGGCTGTATTGCCGGAATTGTATTCCGATTATAAGACCAATACCCTTTGCCACCGGACCCACTAACGGTATATCAGTCACCACTGCATACCGTTCGATATCACGCAAGTGTTCCCTCGCAAAACTGAACCGTTCACATATTGCACCTGGTTCCGGCCATGCCATTTTTTCCATTTTTATGAGAATGCGAACCTTCCCATGCTTCCTGATTCCCTCCCGAAGTTCATTAAACACCCTGATATTCTCCTCTTTGGTCATTTTTCCGGATGCTTCGTATGCAAATACATTCTCTCTACTCCAGTCAAGTTTTTGTATCATAGTACACCCCTTGCCTCACAAATTTATACCAAACATACAGTAATCAGATATGCATGAGATATGCCAATAGTGGAGGTCGTATATCAGCCCTGTTTTTCCGTACTAGTCAGAAATCAGCTGTAATATTGCCCGAGTTTTCATGGTTCATAAGTGCCAAAATCGCTGAGGCGTGCTCGATTTCAGAAGCATGGCTTTTTCTCCAGTGCTACATATAACTATATTACCTAAACGCTTCTACCTGGTTGGCTCACACCCAAAAGTTAGGAGTATTCAGGAAACAGGCAAACAGGAACCACCTTTACACGAACAGTTTTAATCTATTTGAATTACCAGGTTTTTAGGTACATGGAATATCCATACTTCAACACAACAAAGCTGATCACCATTCAAGAAGGATAGTGGGATATGAGCAGATTTCCTTTGTTTTCAATAGCAGTTTTGTCTTGTATAGTGCTTTTTCTCTCATGCTCTGATGATTCAAACCCATCCGGATTCAAAGACAATACCGTCATTATTGGAGTTGCAGGTGAACTTACCAACACCGACAATATCGGACACATCGTATGCATTATCTCAGGAGATAACATCAGCGGTTCTGTTGAAAGCGAAATGGATTTCGATCCTGTAAATAAAATGTATTCAGGTGCAGTCAGGCGACCGGTATCGGGTTCTGACTGGAAACTAACGGTTAAGGTTTTCGATCCGGAAGGACATATGAGTGGACAGTACAGCCGATCCATAACCGCTTATTCTACTGTAATCACCATGTCTAAATTCAGCGCCAAAAATGCTCTACCACAAATCAATATTACCGCTCCATATTCATGCCGTATCGGAGACACTGTCTCTATTACCGGAACAGTTACCGATTCTTTTGGTGGTACAGTGACCATCTATGAGGATATCGGGAACAAAGGAACCTTCAAAAAAGTGTCAAAAATTGACGCCAAACTGGTTGCCCCCCTAAAAAGCACTAACCTGTATTACACAGTCAAAGTTGTTGATAATGATGGAAATACCGTCATTCAGGAGGTCACTATTTCAGTAATACAGGATTTGCCTCAACCCAGCGCAGATGCAGCCCCCATGACCCTCACCAGAGGTGATTCGTTACTTCTTTTGGGTACAGCCTCAAGCCGTTACGGAAAAATAGTGAAATGGGAATGGGCACCGGGAGACACCGCAAGCTTCATCGATGTCTCTCCGGACAGCACGCTACTGATACCAAAAGTTCACTATACCGAGGATTTCATTGCTGTGCTTCGTGTAACAGATGATGTAGGCAATACGGCAACAGATACGATAACCATTCGTGTTGTTGTTGATAAGCCGGTAGCCCGGCTTTCGTCTGATAACAATCGGGTAGGATTGGGAAAGGATTTCACCATACGGTGCACCTCTACCGATAGATATGGCTATATCACCAAGAGGGAACTGGATATCGGCAATAAAGGAATCTTCATCAGGTATTCCGGAGAAGACACAACATTGCAAGCTCCTGCAACCCCTGGTACCTTCAAGATTGTACAGAGAGTCACCGATGATGACAATGAAAGCAGTTTATGCACCTTATCATTATCAGTGATTGGTCCGCCGGAAGCTCCGACTTTAAGGTCCCCAATAGATGGATCTTTTGATCACGAAACCGATTCTTCAATAATTCTTACCTGGAATGATGTGGCTTTGGCTGATAAATACACGGTGGTTCTTTCTGAAGACAGCACCTTTAAGACAACATACAGAACAAAGACGGTTGAAACAAATACCCTCAGCACCAATTTAGGCCGGACAATGACATTTTACTGGCGGGTCAAAGCTCTGGATACCATCCTTGATCAGGAGAGTGTATGGTCTGAAATTTGGCGTTTTTCAACTGAAAATGATTTCTGGAGTAGTGTGACACGTGTACCTTACCAATACTCGGTAAGAAATCATGCAACTGAATGTGTCGATGGCAAGATTTATGTGATTGGGGGTCTTATCAAAGTCCAAGAGGGTCATAATTCCACTCGAAGAGCCGTAGATACGGTGTGGATGTACGATATTGAAACGAATCAGTGGTCCCAGAAAGCATCTATGCCTGCCACCCGGTACGACATGGGGAGCTGTGTTTATGATGGTAAAATTTATCTGTTTGGCGGTTCTGAGAATGGCTTCACGGATTCAGTGAGAATGTATGATCCGTTAAGTGACACCTGGACCCCCAAATCTCCCATGAAAACCAAACGTGCAAATATGGGGGTAGGTGTGATACGTGACAAAATTTATGTCATTGGAGGTTGGAATAATAACCGACTGTCCAGTGTGGAAGAATACGATCCGCTAACAGACACATGGACAACCAAGGCAGACTTTCCTTTTCTTATTTCAGGCATGACCTCTGCGGTTTTGAATGATACGCTCTACATTATCGGCGGGTATAGAGAAGCATTAAACCAGAGTTTTAACACCGGGTCTAGTATCTACAGATATGACCAGACAGGGGACCAGTGGATAGGGAAAACATCTACGGAATGGATGAGCACGGCATCCAGCGGTAAAGCTATTGCTCTCAATGACAATATCTACCTTGTCGGAGGATTCCGGGGCGAAATGTTGTTTGAGTACGACCCGGCAAGAGATTTCCTTAAAAGAGAATGCAATTTACTGAGTAATCGTTCCTTATTTGGCATAACATCGTGGGATGGTAAAATTTACATCGTTGGCGGAAGCTTTACCTTTCAAACAGGCGAGTACAGCCCGACCTATACCGACGATACCAATCTGGTTGAATCTTACACACCATGATCTGTTCGGTGTGTTCGGCGCCCCTTTTACCAGGGGCACCCGGAACCTGAAAGGTGATTATTATTTAACAGTAACCACTACTTTTTCGCTCTTAATGAGCTCATCGATGAGCTTCTGTTGCCGTTCACGCGTCAAAGCCAAACGGGCTTCATCAACCGATCCCCTGAATCTCTTTACCTTCATCCACTCATAGATCTCATCATTCAGAATGGATTTACTGATTACCGATGAAGAATGCCTGTATGCTACGTTCATCATGAGAACACCGATTTCGTAATCAGAAGAGACGGGCATGATGCTGTCTTTTAAAACTGCACGCAAATGGTTGCTTCTTCCCTTGTTTTTTTCTATGTGTCGGCGATCGATAATTTCCATGTACTCTGATAAGGTGTGTGCTTGTAACCCTTTCAGATTGATATCTTCATGCATCAAAGCCCCCTGCACGTTCTTTGATACTGCCTGCTCGATCTCGATTTCAGTGTAACGTCTCCCCTTTTTTTGACGCTCCTCATTAAGCAGTTTTCCTCCCACCATTAAACGCGTAATATCAGTCTGGACCTGCACAAGAGTTTTACTTCGCTTTCCAAGGAGCTCTAATGATCCCTTATTCTTTTTCAGATAGGCATTGAATTCGCTTCCATTGACAAAAGGCTTGCCGTTTCGGGTAGCGATTACCTGTGATGAATCCACGGAAAGCTCAGCCCAGGTATAGTTTGTATGCTCCGGTTTTATGACATGTCCATGCTCAGCGCGTACCTTATAGGAATCAGTCTGTTTGAAAATCTCCCAGAGTTTTTCAGTATCGATGATATACACCGGAATTGCATTCTCTGCAAGAGTGCTGAGCCACTGCTCGAACATCCCCTCTCTTAACAAAACAGGTTTTTTAATATGCAATGGGATATCAGACAATTGCTTGATTCTACGGTCGTTTTCGATATCCTCCCCAATGACATCACGGTACAACGCTTTTTCTGGATCTCTCATATCAAGTTTTCGTTTCGCAGCAAGTGATGCAGCCATTTCCTTTCGTTTTATTATCTCCATGGCAGTAAATGGTTCAAGTGTTTTATGTGTTTTCATGACAGTCTCAATATCGCTCTTTGAAAAGACTCGATCACCGATTCTGACGATTCCTTCATTGGCTCTCAGGTGCACAGTAAAGAATAGTAAAACTATGCAGATCGCTTTGATATGTCTCATGAAATACTCCTTTTGCAATAGTTGTTTCAGTAATTACAATAATAACCATAAAAAAACGCTTCATCATCACGGATCACCTGGGGGATTTGCCATGCATCGGGCCATGACTCACACCAGTAATCGGCAAGTATCTGTTTGTTGTAACCGAACTTCTTAAAGAAAGAATTGAAACACTGATCATATTCTCCGATTCTGTCCACAGGTTCATCCCACCCCCAATCATCATGACCCAGAATGTTTGTGCCATATGGATTGGCAATTGGATCTCCATAGTTATGCTTTTCATAGATGTAGGTTACATATCTGGTGTCAGGACTCGATGGAACAATATGCGACCACCTTTTTTCTCCGGTGCAAAGAAACGAAACACAATGTCTGTTTTTGCCCACGTCGATTCCATGTAAAAAAACGCTCCCCTCAACCGGATCATAGGGATTGTAAGAAAGTCTGATGACATCGAACGTATTTAGTAACCCCTTTGGAGATGGATAACTCTGCCCATATCCATAACCAACCAGCGAAGCCCGTCCGTGATATTCATCCAGGTCATTATCAATTTTGTACCCGCTTGCTCCAGCATCGCTTCCTTCAAGGTATATATGAGGGAATGTTGAACCCAGCGCAAGAGGATCGTTTCTGGGGTAAGGAAACTTGTAAACATACTCTCCTGCCCATTCCATATCTTTAGCCAGGTAATCGGCTGTCCCCCAGCAATTGGCATTGAATCCTTCCTCTTCCCAGGCATAATCACCGTTTTCCATATATCTTTCCTCCATGTACCTGGATCTCCATTTCCAATTATTGAAGGGATCAAACCAGCCGCTCCAGCCGGGGTAATTTCTATCATTATTGAGCGCAGCACAAAGTTTCGGATAAATACCATCCCAGGGAATATCGGAAAAATTCAGCCATGATGTAGTCCAGACGCACTCTGCAAGCCGCTCGCCATTAACTTCTGTAACGCCGAATCCGGGGAGCCACCCCTGAAACGGACCTGTGGAGACAAACTGCTCAATAGCCCATCGATACTCATAGTACCACGTCTCTACACCGCAAAGTGTTGCTGTAAACCGTGTTTCTCTGGCAACTTCTCCTGGTTCGCTTGCAAAAAAAAGCATGGTATTCCCAACCCAATACGGCTCAAGAGCGCATACCTTAGTAGATGTAATGATACATAAAAATCCAAAAAACCCCAGACATCGCTTAATCATAACATACCCCTTTCAGAAGTGTTACCCATCGGTTCGGTTACCTGTATATACGTTGACAAATTAATTGCGTATTCTGCTTAAACCCGGCACTGATTCCGGAAAACATCCGGCACCTGTTCCAGAGTTTAATGATCGACAAGTAATTATATGCCTATACGTTTACTTAGTCCACCTGGATTAATTCGACATTACGGTGTGCGGCATCAGTAGATTGGCATTTACTAAGGCCTGATAGAACTAATGATTTCTTTACCAATACCTACTACGAATTACCGCATTACATGCAGATGAATTGGACAGTGTCTATTTTCTGGTCGGGCGGGGGAGCCCTTTACAGGGCTCCCTAAGCACCACATGTTTACCGTACAAGATTGATTTTCTGAGTTTCTGCAATACCCTCATGTGTCACCTTTAAAATATAGTACCCAGAGTTAATTCTCTGTACCGGAAGCAGTAGTTCAGTTTGAGCAGAACCTGATTGTACGGAATAAACCTTCTTACCACATAATGAGAATACTTCAATATGTGCAGGAGATCCCAGGCTACTCAGGCAAATCGAAAATTTGGCTGGGTTATACATCATCTTTGCTGCACCTTTTTTGACTGGAGAATAATCTACTGCTACAGGATCACTCCCAAGAACTTCTACATTTAGTGAAGGAGGGGGGAAATCCATATCACTCGCTATGTAATAACCAGGATGAGGAGGTTGGTTGTAGGATGAATTCTGCCATGAAACGGCACATCTGTATACCGGATCATGCATCATGGTATATAGTCTGTGTTGAGTTGACATAGTAGTTGTAAAGACACGTAGGGCAGTATTGCCACGATTGAAAATCACTTCTTCACGCCAGTCGCCAAACAGATCCGCCTGCAAAACCGGGTTCGATTTTGTTCCATTAATATGACTGCAATTGTTAGCAGTAAGAAGGCGCGTGGCACTGTTATTTCTTACACTCCATTTATTGATCTGATTTCCGTTCAGAAGCTCCCGGCTCAACTGACCATCCCACCACACAACATGGTTTACAGAACTTGGTACATTACCGACCCTTTGACCAGATGTATTATAGAGCCCAAGCCCACTTGTAGCCCATAGCTTAAACCCAGGTACTGCCGGATCAAGCTCTGCTGCACACCCTCTTCCAATATCACCAGAAGCTTTATTATTAAAAATCATTCTTCCGTCACTGGCATGTCTGAAAGAGACTCCGTGACCTCCGCTTTCATGAGGCATGAATATCTGTGGGGTAAGACTGGATTTAATCATGTGTGTAGCATGCAGTGCATCACCATGACCTAATCCCGATCTATGCATCCCTCTTCCGTCAGACCCGATTACTGCGGACCCGGTGACGATGTCATGTTTTCCATTATTATTGGCGTCGACAATAGACACCTGATGATTCCCCTGACCTCTATAGGCGCTATTACCCGATGCATCAGAATCAAATGTCCATCGCCGCGTCAGCCTTCCATCTCTCCAGTCCCAGGCAGCCCAAGTCAACCGTGTGTAATAGCCTCTGCCAAAAAGCGCACTGGGGCGTTTACCATCAACATACGCAACAGCAGCATTGAATCTATCAACCCGATTGCCATAGCTATCACCCCAGGAACTGACATTCCCGCGTAGCGGCCAGTACTCTGCTGTTGCCAGTTCCTTACCCGTCATACCATCAAAAACAGTCAGATACTCCGGCCCTTGAATAACGTATCCATTACTGTTACGGTAATTCCTACTGTGATCGGCATTTGCAGCAGGTCCCATTTTAATATACTGACCCGTACCATCCCTGGTCCCTGGAGCCGTTTTCACCATAACCTCTGCTTTTCCATCACCGTCAAAATCAAATACCAGAAACTGGGTATAGTGAGCACCCGCTCTGATATTCACTCCCAGGTCTATTCGCCACAGCCTGGTACCAGAAATAGTATAAGCGTCAAGGTACACTTTATCGGTTTGGCCGCCTCGTGAAACATCCTGCTGGTTACTGGGGTCCCATTTGAGGACGATTTCATACTGCCCATCACCATCTAAATCACCCGCACTGCCATCTCCCGGAGAGTAAGTTCCTCCGTATGACCCAGTTGCAGGACGTTGCACAGGAATATCGAAATACCCGGCATTGGCGCCCTCTGTATTGGTAATCATCATCGCCGGCTTGCTTGCAACCTGCTCATTCCCGTTTATAACTGCACGTACTGTATAGGAACTGTTTTGAGGTGCGTTGTTATCGGTATAAATTGTAGTATTGGTAATCGGACTTGCATTCAGTTTTGTTGATCCCCGATACACATTGAACCCTGTGGTGTACGGTTCATTGGCAAGAAGACGCCAGCTTAGATAATAGTTCTGTCCCGTTCTGACTGCGATAAGCCCCCGATCGAGCCGTTCCATCTGCATCTGTGAGAAAGAGTGCATTATTAAACTTACGATAAATAACATTGTCATTTTTGGCAGAACTGACAATTTACATTTTTTTGTACACATGTGCTCCCCCTTTGTCATAAAACATCAAAATGAATATCCGTGATGTATGGTTCACTTAACAATATTCAGCTTTCTACTAATGATATCAGTTCCATCATTGACCTTCAAAACGAATGTTCCCTTTGGTACCATCGATCCAAAACTGATAAGATGAGATCCATTAGAGTGGAACGTCTCTTTCTGTATCATGTTTCCTTTTAAGTCATAAAGCTGAACATTCACATTTTCCCCATGGAACCCTGTTGTTATTAGCGTCCTTCCATTGAGAATTACTTCCGGTTTTACCCTGGTATCATTGTGTTTGAAAACAGATGTCGCCCCGATTATTCTTCCTTCATTGTCCAGGATGGCAGGATCACCTGTTAAGGCTGTCCCGGTTGCTCTAGAACCACTCCCTTCCAGAATAAGATCATTTCTTTTACTGCTTCCGGCATCTCTTAAATCACAATTGACAATGAAATTTTGACCCGTTCGTCCTCCATCAGATGTTTCCCTTATTCCATACGTTTGTTTTCGATTTGCACCACGGTTATCAAAAATTCTAACGTTTTCTATGGAGTTATTCTTACAATCCATATAGCCGCCAGAAGAATTTGGGTCAGTTGAGAAACGAATCGCTTCAGCACAATTATTATTCCAGACAACCCCACCCAAAATATGCACATCAGATGCATTCTGAATAAGCATACCATGAGATGTGGAACCAGAAATATTAACATATTTAATCGTAGTCCCTCTGCTTTTGGAGACACTGAAATATCCTCTTCCACACTCCACAGTAATAAGCGTATCGACTACTATATTAGGACCGTTACTGTTTGCAGTTCTGAAACCGGCATACCCCCCACTGGCAGGAGATCGATAAGAGTTTATATAGCCGATCTTTGCATTGCTCGATCCATTGAGAATAAGACCACAATATGCGTTATTTCTGGCTATAAATCTGTCAATTTCAATCCCCTCTATATGATATGTTTCAAATGCATGGCCACGTGCTCCCTCTATCCGAATTCCTCCGGTTACTTTCAAGTTTGTGGTTCTTGCAGGTCTGCTGTATTTGTCATTATCGACTCTGACTCCATTACCACTATTTAAAAGCAGTACAGTATTATGAAAGTGAAGATTTGAGCATCCATGAAAAGACATTGAAGCCTTACCATTTTTCAGGTGGAAATTTCGAATAGTAATTCCATTTGTGTGCTTGGCTGAGAAGCCGCTAAAGCCGCTGCCGTTCATTTCGTTCTCATGAAAATCAAACGTCTGATTAGCCCTTGGAGTAATTGTGCCGTCCAGGTCTCCGGAATTCCGAATGTTTATAGTTCCGCTTCCCAAATCACTGACTGCTTTTCGGATTGCATCTCCAAGCCTTGTGCCTGAATAAACACTTCTTCCCCCGATTTGAGTAGTCCAGGTAGATCCCGACTTGGTTATTTCCGCAGTTTGAGAATAGGTTATCATTGGTATAGCTACTATGCAGAGTGTAAGAATGCCTGAATAAACCTTTTTTTTGGCTATCATAAGGACCTCCTGAGAAAGATTTGTTCATTACGAATTATGTAAAATCATGTTAATGTAACTTAAGCGGCCAAACCATCAATAAAGCCAGGTACAAATCCACAATTGACTCTTTTTTCCACTTTTTGTTCCGATAGAGATGAAATCGTGAAAGTTTGACTCTGTACCGCGTTGTTCAATCAGTTTTGACTATAGCAGTTAATATATGAATTTATTACCGCTTTGTGATGAGTATTTTAGGAAGCAGTGTATTTTGTGTTGGCAAAAATGCATTAGATCTATTAACACTACCTTTCGCTAAAGCCCATTTTTCAAGGTCTTAGCTTTTATTTTTTTGCTTTTATCTGTTTTAACCTTTCATTTTTTAACACTTCCACCCCTCTTCTATTGACTTTCTCTATTTTTCGCCACATCAACCACTGTGGAGGAGTATGTGGTTTAACGGCTAACCAAACATTCTGGACTACAACACAATCATCAGCTACAGAAGGCTCTGAAATCCCATATGCTAGTAAGATGAAGCAACACGAACTCTTTACACCTGGTTTTCCAGTATACCCACCGGAAAATGAGAACTTTACAAAACACACCCCAAAAATAACTGCCCTACACACATTTCTCTACCGTTTCGCTTTCATGACCCAAAGTGTCACCATCGAATCAACCAGGCTTTAAAACCGTTTTCTGTATTCTTTTTATTAACTTATCAACATTCTAATTATCTTATTAGCATTATGTTACGTTTAATCTCCCTCCTTCAATTGATTTTTTTGCCATCACTTTATTAACTCCTCCAACCATATCATGTTGACGACATTTCAGGTTTTCCTTATATTAGCCACTATGAGATGAAAAGGACTGAAACGTGACCTATTCGGGTGAAAAGAGATAGTAATCCATTAAAAGCGTCTATCAAAGCAAACAAAAGGAAGCGTATGAAAACAACACTTTCAAAGGTCTGTGTACCAACCATTTTCTTTTTGCACCTTTTATTTCTTTTTCCTACTGATTCTCATTCAGAACCGATTCTGTGGAAAACAATCAATATTAGAGCTGCGGGAATCGGGAAGCGAATGCTTTTAGGTGATGTAACTGGTGATGGGCGTTTGGAAATGATCATGATGCAGCCTAACAAAATGGCTGACGACCGTTATATCGGCCATGAAGTTAACTGTCTTACCATTTATGATCTGGATGGAAATCAACTTTGGCAGATTGGAAACCCCTCTGCTGGAGGTGCAGCAGGATCTGATATTCCAGCGCAGGTTTATGACATCGACCTGGATGGATATAATGAAGTTTTAGCCTGTATGAATGGTAAGGTGAGAATATTCGATGGAAGGGATGGAAAAGAGAAGTCATCCTTCTCATACCCGCATAAAGATGCACATGATTGTATCGTGATCGCCAACCTGACTGGCAATCCCAAACCTCAGGATATCATTGTCAAAAACAGGTACAGCCAGATCTGGGCATTAGACAGAACCGGAAAACTGTTATGGACACATAAAGGAAATACTGGCCATTTTCCGTGGCCTTTTGATTTTGATTATGATGGACGCGAAGAGATCATCTGTGGTTATGATTTCCTTACTCCGGATGGCAGAAAGGTGTGGTCAATAAACCAGGGGGGACATGCTGATTGCATTTGGGTTGCAGATATTGACGGAGATCCTTCGAATGGAGCAGAAATAGCGGTAGGGGGTGATGATGTTACCGTTTACCATAATGACGGGAAACTTTTGTGGCGAAATAATCAGCCGGTCGAACCACAAAATATCGCCATAGGAGATTTTTTGCCCGATGAGCCGGGCCTGGAAATAGCCGGACAAGATCGCATTAACAGAGGCAGTCCGGGCAGAGAAGCAATCTTTGTGATATCAAATACCGGAAAGATGAGTTATTACCAGACACGTTCGGGCTGGGGGAGCATTGCCTATATGTGTCATAACTGGGATGGTAGCGGTTCTGACCACATTATGATCTGGCGAGGACCAGACAAACCAGCTCTTTACGACGGGAAAGTTCGCAAGGTAGCAAATTTTAACGAAGGCTATATGATGGCGGGAGATATGAACGGAGATGGAATCGATGAAATCATTACATTTACCGAAGATTATGCCTATATCTATACACATACTAACGTTGATTTATCAGTTGTATCGCCTGGCACCCCGGCCCCCCGACCTCAGCAGAAACGACATTACAACTTTACAAGATACTGGGGCGGGGAGTATGTCACCGAAAGCATAACAAAAATAAAGAATGAAAATATCCACACAAACCAATTGAATAAAAAGAGCATTCCTTATGAGATTCATTATAGCACACATGCAATTACAATCACTGCAACTGGAAATAGTTCGCTCCCCCGCTTCCTTGAACTATGTACGATCAACGGAAGGACTGTTGCAACATTGAGACCCCATGGCACAACAAGCTTTACTTTGAACCTAAAAGGAATGAGTAGTGGTGTTTATCTGTTGAAAGCACACCTTGGAAATTCTCTGAGAATCGAAAAAATATTGATCAAATAGGTTTTTATTGAGAGGAAATTATGTTTATTCAAAAACTAAATTTAGTATCACCTATCCGGGTGTGGCTTTTATTTATATGTATCGGTGCAGTCTTTGTACATGCTGAGTTTTCAAAAACCAGTCAGGCATACAAATCTGCAATAGAAATTGGAAAGCGAGTCGCTGAGAACGTTGCAGGAAGAGATGAGGGTAGCTGGTATGGCGCAGCATGTGCCTGGTATGGTTTGCTCATTTTTGCGGATGTATCCGATAACCCGCAATACATCACTACTGCTCGAAATAAATACAGACCATATCTCGATGGCCAGAAATCTCTTCCCAGAGGAGGCAAATTTCCCGTAGATGCAAATATTTTTGGAATCTGGCCATTTGAATTATATCAGCAGACAAATGATCAGCGCTATATCAGAGATGGAAAATATCTGGCTGATGAAGAATGGAACAACCCGCGAAGTGATGGATTAACAAGATACACACGTTTCTGGTGCGATGACCTTTACATGATCGGATCACTTCAAATACAGGCCTTTCAGGCACTTAAAGAGCAGAAGTATGCCGATAGATGTGCAAATCAGATACTGGCCTATGCCGACTCTCTCCAGAAAAAAGACGATGGATTGTTCCGCCATGCCTACAATACAGAAATTCATTGGGGGCGGGCAAACGGCTGGGTAGCATCAGCTTTAACAGAAGCCCTGTTGAAAATGCCACTTGACCACCCTAAAAGGGAGTCTCTACTGTCGATATATCGTTTTATGATGGATGGTTTAGTGCACCATCAGGATCAAAATGGAATGTGGAGACAGGTTATCGACAATAAATCAAGCTGGTTTGAGTCATCCTGCTCCTCGATGTTTATCTTCTCTCTTGCTACAGGGTTGCGTATGGGCTGGATTACAGGAGAAAAGTATGAAAAAGCAGTCGAAAAAGGATGGCCGACTCTTGTTACCTATGTGGACTCCAGAGGAAGGCTGACTGAGATATGTGAGGGAACGGAAATCAGTCCTAATGTAAGTTATTACCTGAATCGCAAGAGGCATGTCGGAGACTTGCATGGGCAAGCTCCATTTCTCTGGGCTGCCACAGCAATAATCAGATTGTGCGAAACAGCCACAGCTACGATGCCTGTTGTTTACCGATCGACAGCTCAAAACTCTACCATTACCGAAAATAAGGTTCCGGCTGTTGCCAATTTGCTTGGACAATCAATTAATTCGGAAAGAAAGACATCTGGTTTGATGATATTTAGTCAGATTTCAAACCAGAACAATCACCATCACCAGAAACGCCTTATCAAATTAAACCAGTGTGAGTTTTAAGCTGAGCAATCTACTCTTTTCAATTTTTTAGAGGGTTTGTCCAAAAACCAGTTACATTGAAACCAAGTAAGGACATACTCCGGGTTATTTAACACATTCCATTGCTATCTCTTTATTTATCAGCATATTATGACAACCCAACTTACAATAATACTTCATTAACTAAATTTCTATTAACTATTTTTCGGGTTTGTTATTGACAATGTCATACTTTATCCTTATATTAATCACATAGAGGTCCCCTGGCACTCAGTAATACTTCCATGCCAGAGAATCCATGTTTACCGATCGTTGAGTTGTCTAACCAGTAATACCGATACGGTTAGAGCACCAAATAAGGTACGTCATCTGAATGAAAATTAGAGCTGCAGTTACTGTGTGTGTTTTCTATATAGTGTATACATTACTATGAGAAGAAAAATCTCGATTTATTCATATCTCGATTATCGGCTCTTTTTGAAAGACTGGTATACTACACAACTTTTGTCCAAAGCCCCAATGAGTTATCGTGCGATCGCTGCTGCAGTCGGGTACAATTCTCCGGCTCATATAACCATGATTTTAAAGGGGAAAGCGAACCTTTTACAGCCGCACATCTCTGATTTCTCAGAACTTTTAAAATTAAACAGGCGAGAAAGTGAATTTTTCGAATTACTGGTACATTTCAATCAGGAGAAAAGTAAAGAAACCAAGCACTTGTTATTGAAAAAGTTAATCAAATTTAATAAAAAAAGTACCACACTACTGACGTCCGATCAGTTTGAATATTATCAGAGGTGGTATTATTCTGTTATTCATGATATACTATCGTTTTATAAGTTTGACGGAGATTTCAATCGATTGGCTGCAATGGTAGAACCTCCTGTTACCGCAAGGGAGGCTCAAAAGGCAGTGAAATTGCTTGAAAGGCTCAGATTTATTCAAAAGAGGCCTGATGGCGGTTACCAGTGCCAATATACGAGTATCAGTGCATACTCTGAAGGATCATCATTGGTTTTAAGCACATATGCTGAAAAGATGATTGATACCTCAAAACACGCCCTGAACAAACTGCCCGACAATGATCGGGTGATCTCATGGTGCGGTTTTTCAGCATCAGAAGAGATGTTCAAAAAAATAAAAGAGGAAGCTCGCATCTTCCGTAAAAAGATCATCGAGATGGTTCAGGATGACCCAAATCCAGACAGAGCTTATCATCTTAATCTGCAAATTTTTCCAGTGTCAAAACCCGAGTCATCACTGCGCACCAGGGAGCAAAAATGATATCCATTAAAAGGTGGTTATCAATATTGCTTTTCTTATGTACGTTGCTGTTACTGGAATGCATTTCAAACGTCGCTGGCGGAATCGGCCATGAAGGTGAAGCGAAAATCTATGGAAAAGTCGTTTATGCTGATTCTGATTCTATCCCCACAGGTGCATCGGTTTTTATCAATGTCGATACATATATTCACTTAGTAAATGCTTCACAGGAAAATCGCAGTCCTGATGCATATATCGATGAATCCGGCAATTTTATAATTGATGCATGCCCTGAGGGTAATTACGTTATCGAAATCAATGATGGTAAAAACAAAGCAGTTTCCATTCATTGCGAAGTGAGATATGGTGATACATCTGTCACACTCTCCCCTGATACTCTGCGAGCTACTTCCATTATATGCGGCAGGATAATCGACAGCTCCTATACAATATCTCAACTGTATATGTACCTTAAGGGACTGGAAAGAGTTGCCGTAGTCGATACAACAAATGACAGTTTTACATTCTATGATATCCCTTCCGGCTCTTATGAGATTGTGGGGGGTGTCAATACTACGCTGAATGCGCAGATTGAATTCGGTAAATTGGAAATTGATCCGGAAGATACCCTTTTTGTAGAATATAAATACCTGGCAGATACAACAGTAAAAGTCGTTTCTAAAACAATAACTTTCAATACATCATCTTCTGGTGCAGACATAATGAACAACGTTTACAATATTCCCGTTTTGATCCGGTTAGACCAGAATACTTTTGATTTTTCAAACACTTTAGAAGGCGGTAAAGACATTTACTTTACCAAGGGCAATGGCGACGACCTTTATCACGAAATCGAATACTGGAATTCTGCAGAGATGAACGCTGCAATATGGGTACGGATTGATACAGTATACGGAAATAGAACCAGCCAATCGATCATCATGCATTGGGGCTCACATGTTGCAGGTAGCAGAGAAAGCAGCCACGAAGTGTTTGACACTTCCCTGGGCTTTCAAGGTGTATGGCATTTTTCTGAAATAAATGCCGATACACTTGCAGATGCTACCGCAAACAATTTCTATGGTATACCAAATGCTCTTCTTCCGGATGTCCAAGGCAAAATAGGGTATGCAAAAAGTTTCAATGGAATTTCAGATTACATTACAATGCCATCTACCAATAACAGCATCTTAAACTTTCCTGAAAACGGCACCTATTCACTTAGTGCCTGGATCTTTATTAAAAGCAGTGATACGCTCTTCCACTCAATTGTGACCAAAGGTAATCGCATGTATGGATTGCAGTTGAATGATTCTTTGGAGTTTTTCGAATACAGTGAAACGACATCATGGAATATCACTAACGCAAAAATTGATACAGGAAGCTGGTATTATTGTACCGGAGTACGAAACGGAGAGTCACAGTATCTCTATATTGATGGTGTATGTGTGGACAGCACCATTTATACACATGGTAATTTGAGAAACAGAGTCGACACCGAATCACTGTGCATCGGCAACAGAGTCAATTCATCTGAAGATGGTTTCTTCAATGGATATATCGATGAGGTACGAATACACAGCAGGGCACTTGATCCAGATTGGATTAAATTATCATACATCAATCAAAGCAATGTTTACCGATTCATACGTTTGAGGTAATGGTATTGTTCTTTATACAATAAAACAGTGAAAACGTTTACGATGCCTGCGATTCACGATTATCTCGATTACAGAGTTTACCTGAAAGAGCAATTAAATGAGATACGGGAACAAAAAACCTGTTACTCTTATCGACGTATTGCACAGAAACTCAGTATTGATCCAGGAACATTAGTGAAGATTCTGCAACAAAAGAGACATATTTCAAAACGACTAATTCCCTCTTTTTCATCATTTTTACAATTATCAGAACATGAAACAAACTTTTTTTCGTGTTTGGTTCATTTCAATAAGGCAAAAAATGTGAAGAAAAAGCAATTATTCCTTGAACAACTATTAAAGCTAAAGGAAAGCTGATCTTCTCTTCCTGGCGACATTCTTGTCTCAGCGTTATATCCTCAATCATTTTTTACAAACACACTGCTAAAAACGGTTTTCCCGCAGGTAGAATTCAATCGTATCAAGTAACATCCCCCAGGGATCGATGCATTGATTGGTATGCGTTGGGGGCCTGTTATGATCTGTCTGTATACGACAACACCCTTGAGATTAACCAGCATCAGAATCAGTGGATCGCTCTGCGTTTCAGTAATGAAAACAGTATTCCCTTTCAGCTGCATTTTACTACTGCCTGTAGTCATAGAGTTAAGGTGTGATGCTGAAACGGGCAGTTGTACATGTACCGTAACAGCAACACGACTTGAGCATCCTGGCGAATCGGAATATATGCCGATATATTCTCCCGATTGCGACTCACTACCAGCAATAATAATTGCTTCTCTATTTTCTGATCTGAAACCCTGCGGCCCTTTCCATCGCCATGCTCCGCCTCTGACCGGATGAGGACCGAGTTTGACAGTATCACCAATGTGTACCGTGATCTCATTTGTCTTCTGCCATGCTCCTCCGTTGATCTGCGCATACGAAGTACTTATTACCGGTGTACAGGAGACAGAAACAATACACGAAGTAATTGTCTGAGCAGGTGCATGAAAAGAAAACTGCTTACCTGTAACTGATGCATGAGGCTGGGCATTCAGACTTCCGGGCAAAGAAAAGCGGTATAATCTTACAGCACTCCCTGTTTCTGGAAAGCCGGAGAGATCGATTGTATAATCAGCTCCCGATGTACTACCATTTCTTATTACAATAACCAGGTTCCCATCAGGATCGAGAGCTGCAATTGTAGCACTGTTATTACTTGCGACAATTCGTGACCCTGACCGGATAAACCGGCTGAATGCTGCATGCATGAAAAAGCGACTCGTGTATGTAAAAGCCTGATTCCTTTGGTCTATATCAATAGACATCCAATTAGCAGCAGGATCGCAGACCTGCCAATCGACCCATGCTTCGGCTTTGAGATTTCGTAAATCCTGTATGATCACATCAGCCATCCATAATGAGACTGGACTGGTATCAGTTTTATGCAACGGTCCTGATTCAGATTGCCAGATTCGTTTACCACGTGACGAAACAGCCTCCCACAACTGAGCCCTAAAGGTATAGCCGGAATAACTGTGAGTGTTAATCTGCGATATATATTTCATGGCTGAATCGTCATAACCATTCAAACTTCTCAGAGCTTGTTCGATTGACGATTCATCTGCAGCACTGACTGTGGTTGCCGGAAAGAGTCCTTTTTGTTCCAGAGATTTACCTAACTCATTAATCATACGGGATTGATTGTTTCTGAAACCACACCCCTCCTGTGTTCCGGGTGCTTTCCACCAACCAGCGCTTGGCTCATTGAAGGGTGCGACGGTTCTGAAAGTTATACCCCATCTATCTCTGTACTGCTTCACTACTTCAGAAAGATAATCAGCGAAATCATCGAAATACTCTTCTTTCAGATTATCAGAACCATCAGTACTACCCG
>OBJA01000636.1_pt1 | contig 28694 bp, 25 predicted proteins | sample 1519751 | NCBI WGS metagenome assembly OBJA01 (sample SAMEA3881238, study PRJEB22517) | soil metagenome | biome: lake sediment; feature: soda lake sediment; material: sediment, water from around vicinity | place: India | collected 2013-12-23 | depth 3 m
TGTGAATACGTCCCTGTACGCTCGACGGCCGCGTCCATGCGGCCGACGGTCCCGGGGCAGCGCACCGGTCCGGGGCCGGAAACCCGGCAGTTTTCACGGCCGCCGCCCGCCCTGTTCCCGCCGCCGGGCCTACGGTATCCTTACGCCTTTGTTTTCACGGTCACACGAGCCCCAGCATGGAAGAGCAGTACCGCCCCGACGTCGTTGAAACCGCCGCCCAGGAATACTGGGAGCAGCACCGGACCTTCCAGGCCCGGGAGGACGCCCCCGGCGAGAAATACTACTGCCTGTCCATGTTCCCCTATCCCTCGGGACGGCTGCACATGGGCCATGTGCGCAACTACACCATCGGCGACGTGATCTCGCGCTACCAGCGCATGCAGGGCCGCAACGTGCTGCAGCCCATGGGCTGGGATGCCTTCGGCCTGCCGGCGGAGGGCGCGGCCATCAAGAACCGCATGCCGCCCGCCCGGTGGACCTACGAGAACATCGACTACATGCGCGGCCAGCTGCAGCGCCTGGGCTTCGGCTACGACTGGCAGCGGGAGATCGCCACCTGCACCCCGCAGTACTACCGCTGGGAACAATGGTTCTTCACCCGGCTGTTCGAGAAGGGCCTGGTCTACAAGAAAAAGGCCACCGTCAACTGGGACCCGGTGGATCAGACGGTGCTGGCCAACGAACAGGTCATCGACGGCCGCGGCTGGCGCTCCGGCGCCCTGGTGGAACGGCGCGAAATCCCCCAGTGGTTCCTTCGGATCACCGACTACGCCGATCAGCTGCTGGCGGACCTGGAACGGCTGGAGGGTTGGCCCGAGCAGGTGCGCACCATGCAGGCCAACTGGATCGGTCGTTCCGAGGGCGTGGAGTTGCAGTTCGCCGTGGCGGGGCGAGACGAGCCGCTGAGCGTGTTCACCACCCGTCCCGACACCCTCATGGGCGTGACCTACGTGGCCGTGGCCCCCGAACACCCGCTGGCCCTGGCCGCGGCGGAGCGCGACGCCGGGGTGGCGGCCTTCATCGAGGAATGCCGCCACACCAAGGTGGCCGAGGCGGACATGGCCACCCTGGAGAAGAAGGGCCGCGACACCGGCTTCCAGGCCCTGCATCCCATCACCGGCGCGCCGGTGCCGGTGTGGACCGCCAACTTCGTGCTCATGGAATACGGCGCCGGCGCCGTCATGGCGGTGCCGGCCCATGACCAGCGCGACTGGGAGTTCGCCCGTGCCCATGGACTGTCCATCCGCCAGGTGATCGCTCCGGCCGACGGCAGCGCCGTGGACCTGGAGCAGGGCGCCTACACGGACAAGGGTATCCTGCTGAACTCCGGCGCCTTCGACGGCCTGGATTTCCCTGCCGCCTTTCAGGCCATCGCCGGTGAACTGGAAAAGCAGGGCAAAGGCCGGGTCACCACCCATTACCGCTTGCGCGACTGGGGCGTGTCCCGCCAGCGCTACTGGGGCTGCCCCATCCCCATCATCCATTGCCCTGACTGCGGTGACCTGCCGGTGCCCGCGGAGCAGCTGCCGGTGCTGCTGCCCGAGGACGTGGAACTGGAGGGCGTCGGCTCGCCCATCAAGCAGATGCCGGCCTTCTACGAAACCACCTGTCCCCAGTGCGGTGGCAAGGCCGAGCGCGAGACCGACACCTTCGATACCTTCTTCGAGTCCTCCTGGTACTACGCCCGCTTCACCGGCCCGGACAACCAGGATTCCATGCTGGACGAGCGTGCCAACTACTGGCTGCCCGTGGACCAGTACATCGGCGGCATCGAGCACGCCGTGCTGCATCTCCTGTATGCGCGCTTCTTCCACAAGCTGATGCGCGACGAGGGCCTGGTGCACAGCGACGAGCCCTTCACCCGCCTGCTTACCCAGGGCATGGTGCTCAAGGACGGCAGCAAGATGTCCAAGTCCAAGGGCAACACCGTCGACCCCCAGGAACTGATCGACCAGTACGGCGCTGACACCGTGCGCCTCTTCACCATGTTCGCCGCTCCACCGGAACAGTCCCTGGAATGGTCCGATTCCGGGGTCGAGGGCGCCTACCGCTTCCTCAAGCGCCTGTGGAAGGCGGTGCAGGAGCATGTGGCCAAGGGCGCGCCGCCGCCCCTGGACGGCAACAGCCTCGGCGATGCCCAGCGCGCCCTGCGCCGCAAGGTGCACGAGACCATCCAGAAGGTGAGCGACGACGTGGGCCGCCGCTACACCTTCAACACCGCCATTGCCGCCAATATGGAACTGCTCAACGAGCTGGGCCGCTTCCAGGACGACAGCGATACGGGACGTGCCGTGATGCAGGAGGCGCTGGAAAGCACGGTGTTGATGCTGGCGCCCATCGTGCCGCACATCAGCCACGGCCTGTGGCGGGCCCTCGGTCACGAGGAGGCGGTGGTGGACTGCCGCTGGCCGGACTTCGATGCCACGGCCCTGGTGCAGGACAGCGTGGAGATCGTGGTGCAGGTGAACGGCAAGCTGCGCGGCCGCGTGACGGTGCCGGCCCAGGCCGACCGCGAGGCCATCGAGGCCGCGGCACTGGCCGATGTCAATGTGCAGAAGTTCGTCGCCGATGGGAATCTGCGCAAGGTGATCGTGGTGCCGGGCAAGTTGGTGAACCTGGTGGTCCAATGAGTGTCTCAAGATGGAGTGGACGATACGGCTGGCTGGCGCTGGCGCTGCTGCTGAGCGCCTGCGGTTTCCAGTTGCGTGGCACCGTGGACCTGCCCCCGGTGCTGCAAGCCACCCAGCTGGAGGGTGACCGCTTCAGCCTGCTGGTGAGCGAGCTGGGGATGTTGTTGCGCAATGCCGGCGCACGCCTGGTGGAGGAACGCGGCCAGGCCACGGCGGTGTTGAAGGTGCTGGATGAAACCAGCTCCCAGCGTGTCCTGTCCGTGGGTGTGTCGGGCCGCGCCGCCGAGTACGAACTGCATCACCGCGTGGACTACCAGCTCGAGGATGCCCGGGGCGAGGTGCTGGTGCCCAGGCAGAGCCTGTCGGCCCGGCGTACCTACCAGTTCGACGAGAACGACGTGCTGGGCAAGGCCAACGAGGAGGAAAGCCTGCGCGAGGAGATGCAGCGCGACCTGGCGCGGCGCATTCTACAGCAGGTATCCGTCCTGGCCCGCTGAACGCCCAGGCAGACTCCCCGCAGCAGCAGCCTGCGGCCGCGAATATTCAGGGTACGAGGAGTGCGCTGTGGGAGCGACGCCCGTCGCGATCGGGGACGTGAAAACCCCCGATCGCGACGGGCGTCGCTCCTACAGCGGGGTTGATGATCAATGGAACAGTGCCATGCGGAAGTGTAATTTTCAGATGCACCTCTGGCTCTTGAGCCTGGCGCTGCTGTATTCCCCGGCCCACGCCCAGACCTTCCCCCTGCCGCCGGATGACGTGGACCTGGTGGGCCAGGTGCAGGTCATCCCCGCGGCCCATGAGGATACCCTGCTGGACATCGCCCGCCGTCACCAGCTCGGCCACGACGAGATCATCCTCGCCAATCCCGGCGTGGATCGCTGGCTACCGGGCGAGGGCACGCCCATCACCCTGCCCACCCGCTATATCCTGCCCGCGGCCGAGCGCGTCGGCCTGGTGCTCAACGTGCCCGAGATGCGCCTGTACTTCTATCCGCCGGCCAAGGCCGCTGAGACCCGGGTGGTGCGTACCTATCCGGTCAGTGTCGGGCGCATGGACTGGGAGACCCCGCTGGGCAGCTGGAGCATCATCAGCAAGCAGACGGACCCCGTCTGGCGGCCGCCCGCGTCGATCCGTGCCGAGGCGGCGGCGCGCGGCGAAACCCTGCCGGAGGTGGTGCCCGCCGGCCCGAACAATCCCCTGGGGCGCCATGCCCTGCGCCTGAGCATCCCCAGTTATCTCATCCACGGCACCGACAAGCCCTGGGGCATCGGCATGCGCGTCACCCATGGTTGCCTGCGCATGTATCCCGAGGACGTCGAAGCCCTCTACGACGAGATTCCGGTGGGAACGCCGGTGCGCATCGTCAAGCAGCCTGCCAAGACCGGCTGGTTCATGGATACCTTGTATCTCGAGGTGCATCCCCCCCTGGAGGAGGACGTGGAGGGGAGGGAGCATCTGCTGGAGACCGCCATGGATGCCATCCGGGCGGCGGTGGCCGAGCGGCCGGCGCGACTCAGCGGGCGCCTGATCAACCAGGCCGTGCACGAGGCGCGCGGTTACCCCGTGGCGATTTCGCTGCCCGACTGAAGCGGGGACCCGCGGGGTCATGTGCCCCGCAGGCCCGACACGCCGACTACTTGTACATGGTCTTCTTGAACATCCGATCGATCTTGGCATCGGTTTCTTCGGACTTGGCCTTGGCGGCCGCGGCATCGGCCTGGGCCTGTTCAGCGAGGGCCTTGGCCGCAGCGGCGTCCCGGCTGGCGGCGGCGGCGGTGGCGGCGGCGGAATCCGCCGTGGCCTGGGCCTGTTCCACCTGGGTACGAAGGTTGGCGATCTCGGAGGTGCTGGCGCAGCCACCGAGGGCGAAGGTGCCGGCGAGCAGTGCGGCGGTGAGCAGGGCTTTGCGGTTCATGTCGTGTGTCTCCTTGTGACGACGGTCGAAAATCGGTTTGTAACGGCGACCCGCAGAGCGCAGGTTCCGTGGCATCCTGAATGATAGCAGGGTACGTCCAGGCTAGCGGATTATGACACGCATTCCCTTGCGTACCCATTGAGCCAGATCATCCATCTGCTCGTTGGTCAGGGCCACGCAGCCGTTGGTCCAGTTGAAGTCTTCGTGAATGGCGGGGTCACCCTCGCCCAGTCCATGGATACCGATGAAGCCGCCGAGGGCGGTCTGCTGGGGTGGGGTCAGCCCCTTGTGCAGCGCGGCGCGGATGGCGGCGAATTCACCGGGCGAGATCCGGCCCGCCTCCAGGCCGGCGCGGGCGTGGGCCAGGTTGGGATAATCGAGGCCGTAGAAGCGGTGGAAGGAGGTCTCCTCGGCAATGCGGGTGATGCGGAACTCGCCGAGGGGGGTCTTGCCGTCCAGACGGCGCTTGTGCTCGGTGGTACCGAAGCGGCCGATGGCGATGTCCGGGTAGGTCCGCACCATTGCGCTGCCCCGCATGACGCTGAGGGTCTGGCTGTGCGTGTCCACCAACAGCCAGAGGTCCTCCATGTCCGGCTGTGCCCAGGCGAGGCTGCCGAGCAGCAGGCCGACGAGGGCCGGCAACCAGCTGGCCGGCCAGGGATTCCACTTCATGCTTTGTGCCACTCCCGGTGATGCATGCCAAGCAGTGTTCCACAGGGCGCAGGGCAAAGCCAGGGTGCCCGGGATCTTGCGCGGTGATGGGCTTTGGGGCCTGTTAACCCGACCATTGCATAACTTCGCCTGTAGGAGCGGCGCAAGCCGCGATAGGTAAGTACAGCGAATCATCGCGGCTCGCGCCGCTCCTACCGCTAGGGTTTGCAATGATTGGGACTATTCGCCGCGGTGCGAATCGTGTTAGCAGGCCCTGGCTCACCTTGGGCAGGTGATCCAGCGCTCGGTGGAGACCTCCTGGCCGACCAGGGCCATGGGGAAGATGGCGGCCAGGGCATCGGGCGACCGGTTGACCATCGGGCCTCAACGTTCGCCGAAGGGCCACCACCAGCGGCGCTGGCGCGGCTCTTCGCCGCTGCCGCTCTGGTCCTGGTGGATGCGGTCGCGGTCGCGTACGCGATCCTGGTCGCCGTCGCCATTGTTGCCCTGGCCCTTCGCCTTGGCCTTGGCGGCGTCACGCTCGGCATCCGGATCCCGGTAGCGCTCACGGTCGCGGTCCTGGTCGCCGTTGCCGCTGCCCTTCTGGTATTCCTTCTGCATCTCCTTGCGTTCCTCGTTGCGCTGCTGCACCTGCTCGGCCCGCTGCAGGCCGGGTGCGTCGTTGTCGACGCGACCCTGGCCACCCCCCATGCCGCCGCCGGGGGATTGGGCCAGCACGGCCGCGGAGGCCAGGGTGGAGGCCAGCAGGGTGGTCAGTAGAATCATGCGTTTGGATTTCATGTGGGTCACCTTCCTCAGGTCTGGTGGTCGTCTGAGTATAGTGTCCCGGCGGGAGCTGAATCGAAGCTGAATCGCCACCGATGTCAAGGATGGTGGGCCTGGCCGCCCTGGCGATCTTGCCAAACGGGAGGGGTCTCCTTATAATTCGCGCTCGGTCAGCTCGGGGTTTTGGAGTTGTTTGGCCCCTCTGTAAAGCCCCGTTCCCGGGGTTTTTTCGTTTCCCGGGGGCAACCGGGAAAGGACTGGTTGAGCTAACCATCGGTTTGATTTGGATATTTCCGGCATCGCTGCTATACTGGCGGGCGTTTTCCGGGAATTGAGCGGTTAACGAAGTGGGCCTTGGGCCCATTTTTTGTTTGCGGTGTCGGCATGTCCCAACAACCAGCGCACTTGCGGAACCTGATCGAACCGGCGGTGGCCGGCCTGGGCTATGAGCTGGTGGGTGTGGAATACCACGGCAGCGCGACCAATGGCGTGTTGCGCGTCTACATCGATCACGAGGACGGCATCACGCTGGAGGATTGCCAGGCCGTGAGCCACCAGCTGAGCGGCCTGCTGGATGTCGAGGATCCCATACAGGGACATTATTCCCTGGAGATCTCCTCGCCGGGACTGGACCGGCCGTTGTTCAAGGCGCAGGACTATGCGCGCTTTGCCGGCCAGCGCGTCAAGGTGCGCATGCACGGCCTGGTGCAGGGCCGGCGCAATTTCACCGGGCTGCTGCTGGGCCTGGAAGGCGAGAATGCCATCGTGGAAGTGGATGGCGAAGAGTATGTGTTACCGCTGGATCAGGTCGACCAGGCGCGTTTGATACCCGAATACTGAGCATCGGGCTCGGAGGTAGTGGCAATGAACAAAGAAATCTTGTTGGTGGTGGACGCGGTTTCCAACGAGAAGGGCGTGGACAAGGAAATCATCTTCGAGGCCATCGAAGCCGCGCTTGCATCGGCAACCAAGAAGCGCGCTGCAGCCGAGATCGATGCACGGGTGAAGATCGACCGCAAGACCGGCGACTACGAGACCTTCCGGCGCTGGGAAGTGATTCCCGACGTTGACGAGGAAGGTAACCCCTTCCCCATGGAATTCCCGGCGCGACAGACCACGCTGGCGGCTGCCCGCGAGGAAAATCCCGACGTGCAGGTGGGTGATTTCATCGAGGAGCCGATCGAGTCGGTGGAATTCGGCCGCATCGGCGCCCAGACCGCCAAGCAGGTCATCGTGCAGAAGGTGCGCGAGGCGGAACGCGCCCAGGTGGTGGATGCCTTCAAGGATCGCGTCGGCGAGCTGGTCACCGGCCTGGTCAAGCGCGTGGAGCGCGGCAATGTTTATCTCGATCTCGGTGGCAATTCCGAGGCGGTGATTTATCGCGAGGACATGATCCCGCGCGAATCCGTGCGCACCGGCGATCGCTTGCGCGGCTACCTGCGCGAGGTGCGCTCCGAACCCCGCGGTCCCCAGCTGTTCATCAGCCGCGTGGCCCCGGAGTTCCTCATCGAGTTGTTCAAGCTCGAGGTACCGGAAGTGGGTCAGGGCCTGATCGAGATTCTGGGTGCCGCCCGCGACCCGGGCATGCGTGCCAAGATCGCCGTCAAGTCCAACGACCCGCGCATCGATCCCGTCGGTGCCTGCGTGGGCATGCGCGGTTCCCGGGTGCAGACCGTGTCCACCGAGCTGTCCGGTGAGCGCGTCGACATCATCCTGTGGGACGAGAACCCGGCCCAGTTCGTGGTGAATGCCATGTCGCCGGCCGAGGTGGTCTCCATCGTAGTGGACGAGGACTCCCACAGCATGGACGTGGCGGTGAACACCGAGCAGCTGTCCCAGGCCATCGGTCGTGGCGGCCAGAACGTGCGCCTGGCCAGCGAGCTGAGCGGCTGGACCCTGAACGTGATGGACGAGGCGCAGGCCGAGGAGAAGAGCGAGGCCGAGGCGCAGTCCCTGCAGAAGCTGTTCATGGAACAGCTGGACGTGGACGAGGAGATCGCCGCCATCCTGGTACAGGAAGGCTTCTCCAGCGTGGAAGAGGTCGCCTACGTACCCACGCAGGAACTGCTGGAAGTCGAGGAATTCGACGAAGACATGGTGGAAGAGCTGCGCGGCCGTGCCCGTGACGTGCTGATCACCCGCGCCATCGTCAGCGAGGAACAGCTCGGTGATGTGCAGCCTGCGCAGGACCTGCTGGACATGGAAGGCATGGACCGTGAGCTGGCCTACACCCTGGCGGGCCGCGGCGTGGTCACCATGGAAGACCTGGCCGAGCAGTCCGTGGATGAATTGATGGAAATCGAGGGCATGGACGAAGAACGCGCCGGCAGCCTGATCATGACCGCGCGTGCCCCCTGGTTTGCGGAAGAAGAGCAGGCCTGAACAATCCTAAGGTAGACACAGTATGTCGGATGTAACAGTCAAACAGTTTGCGGATGTGGTGGGACTTCCCGTCGAGCGGCTCCTGTCGCAACTGGGCGATGCTGGCCTGTCCATTACCAAGGCCGAGGACATCATCAACGACCAGGAAAAGATGCAACTGTTGTCCTATCTGCGCAAGAGTCATGGCAAGCAGGAATCCCTGTCGGCCTCTGAGCCCAAGAAGATCACCCTCAAGCGCAAGACACACACGGAGCTGCGGACCAGTTCGCCGCGCGGTGGCAGCAAGACCGTCTCCGTCGAGGTGCGCAAGAAGCGTACCTACGTGAAGCGCACCGAGCTGGTGGCCGAGGAGAAGGAGCGCCTGGAGCAGGAGGCGCAGGAACGCGCGCGTCGCCTGGCCGAAGAGGAAGCCACCCTCAAGGCCCAGGAAGAAGCGCGCCAGGCGGCGGAAGAGGCCAAGCGGCGTGAAGAGGAAGAGGCCAAGCGGCGCACCGAGGAGGCCGAGGCGCGGCGCCAGGCCGAGGAGACCGCACGCCTGGAGGCCGAGGCGCTCGAGAGTGCCCGCGCCGCGGCCGCCGCCGAGGAACCGGCGCCGGCGAAGGCCGCGCCCGACACGCGCCCGAAAAAGGCCGAGGCGCGCAAGGGCCGCGGTGAACGCGACGAGGAACGCCCGGGGCGCACCAAGTACGGTCGCGAGGAACTGCATGTTTCCGCCGACAAGAGTGGCCGCCGCAAGAAGAAGGGCAAGTCACGCCAGGCCTTCGTATCCACCGGTGGTGGCGAGCACGGCTTTGCACGGCCCACCGCACCCGTGGTACGCGAGGTGAGCATCCCCACCGTCATCACCGTGGCCGACCTGGCCCAGAAGATGTCGGTGAAGGCCGCGGAACTGATCAAGTCGCTGATGAAGATGGGCGTCATGGCCACCATCAACCAGCCCCTCGACCAGGAAACCGCCACCCTGGTGGTGGAAGAGCTGGGCCATGTGGCCAAGCCCATCCACGAGGACGCCCTGGAGCAGGATTTCGAGGCCGAACGCCAGAAGGAAGTGTTTGGCGAAAAGGTGCCGCGCCCGCCGGTGGTCACCATCATGGGTCATGTCGACCACGGCAAGACCTCGCTGCTGGACTACATCCGCCGCACCAAGGTGGCGGCCGGTGAAGCCGGGGGCATCACCCAGCACATTGGCGCCTACCACGTGGAAACCGACAAGGGCGTGGTGTCCTTCCTGGATACCCCGGGCCACGCGGCCTTCACCGCCATGCGTGCCCGCGGCGCCAAGGTAACGGACATCGTCATCCTGGTGGTGGCCGCCGATGACGGCGTCAAGCCGCAGACCGTGGAGGCCCTGCAGCATGCCAAGGCAGCCGGCGTGCCCATGGTGGTGGCGGTCAACAAGATGGACAAGCCGGAGGCCGATCCCGACCGCGTCAAGAACGAACTGTCCCAGTACGAGGTCATCCCCGAGGACTGGGGTGGCGACACCATGTTCATGCCCGTGTCGGCCCTGACCGGCGACGGCGTGGATGCGCTGCTCGATGCCATCCTGCTGCAGGCCGAGGTGCTGGAGCTGACGGCGGTGGAGGACTGCCCGGCCCAGGGTGTCATCATCGAGTCCAGCCTCGACAAGGGGCGTGGCCCGGTGGCCACCGTGCTGGTGCAGAACGGTATCCTGCGCAAGGGCGACATCATCCTCTCCGGAGAGGAGTACGGCCGCGTGCGTGCCATGTTCGACGAGAGCGGCAGCGCGATCGAATCCGCCGGACCGTCCATGCCCGCGGTGGTGCTGGGCCTGTCCGGTACGCCCAATGCAGGCGACGACGTGGCGGTGGTGCCCGACGAGCGCAAGGCCCGGGAACTGGCCGCCTTCCGCCAGGAGAAGTCCCGCAACCAGAAACTGGCCCGCCAGCAGCAGGCCAAGCTGGACGACATGTTCTCGCAGATGGGTGCCGGCAAGGTGGAAACCCTCAACATCGTGCTCAAGGCCGACGTGCAGGGCAGTGTCGAGGCCCTGCGCGATGCCCTGGCCAAGATCGTCACCGATGAAGTCAAGGTGAAGATCGTGTCCAGCGGCGTGGGTGGCATCAACGAGTCCGACGTGAACCTGGCGGTGGCATCCAATGCCATCCTCATCGGCTTCAATGTGCGTGCCGATGCCTCGTCGCGGCGCCTCATCGAGGAGCACGAGGTGGACCTGCACTACTACAGTGTGATCTACGACGCCATCGACGAGGTGAAGCGCGCCGTCAGCGGTATGCTCGCGCCGGAGATCAAGGAAACCATCATCGGCCTGGCCGAGGTGCGCGACGTGTTCACTTCGCCCAAGTTCGGGGCCATCGCCGGCTGCATCGTGCTGGACGGCGTGGTCAAGCGCAGCGCGCCCATCCGCGTATTGCGTGACAACGTGGTCATCTACCAGGGTGAGCTGGAATCCCTGCGGCGCTTCAAGGATGACGTCAACGAGGTTCGTTCCGGCACCGAATGCGGTATCGGGGTGAAGAACTACAACGACGTGCGTCCCGGCGACCAGATCGAAGTCTTCGAACGGGTGGAAGTGGCGCGCACCGTCGAGTAGCCGCCGTCCTCGCCCATGCCACGGGAATTCTCCAGAACCCTGCGTGTCGCCGACCAGCTCCAGCGTGAGCTGGCGGAGTTGATCCGCGACGAGGTCAAGGATCCACGCCTGGGGATGGTGAGCATCTCCGGTGTGGAGGTGTCCCGTGACATGGCCCACGCCAAGGTCTATGTCTCCGTACTGGGCGAGGAACAGGTCGCCCGGGATTCCCTGGAGGCACTGAACCATGCGGCCGGCTTCCTGCGCCACGAACTGGGGCGGCGCGTGCGCCTGCGCACCGTCCCCCAGTTGCGCTTCATCCATGACCGGTCCCTGGAAGAGGGGGCGCGCATGAGCGCCCTGATCGACACGGCGCTCGGCAAACGGAAACCGGATCCCCAGGATTCCTGAACCAATTTCTCTCAAGGTGGTGGTAATGGCGCGTCGCCGCACTCACGGTCGCCCGGTCAACGGGGTTCTATTGCTGGACAAGCCCCTGGGGGCGACCTCCAACGCCGCCCTGCAGCAGGTCAAACGCCTGTTCCAGGCGCGCAAGGCCGGCCATACCGGCAGCCTGGACCCCCTGGCCACCGGGGTGTTGCCCATCTGCCTGGGCGAGGCCACCAAGGCCTCGGCCTTCCTGCTCGACGCCGACAAGCGCTACCGGGTGGTCTGCAAGCTGGGGGAGACCACCAGCACCCAGGATGCCGAGGGCGAGGTGCTTGAGACCCGGCCGGTGGGCGACTACGACCTGGCGGAGCTGGAGGCGGTGCTGGAGCGCTTCCGCGGCCCCCAGGAGCAGGTGCCGCCCATGTTCTCCGCCGTCAAGCACGAGGGGCAGCGCCTGTACAAGCTGGCCCGCCAGGGCATCGAGGTGGAACGCAAGGCGCGTTCCATTGTGATTCATGAGCTTACACTGCTGTCCTGGGCCGCCCCCTACCTGGAGATCGACGTCCACTGCTCCAAGGGCACCTATGTGCGCACCCTTGCCGAGGACATCGGGGAGGCCCTGGGCTGTGGCGCCCATGTCACGGGCCTGCGCCGCACCGGGGTGGGCCCCTACGGGGACGATGCCCTGGTGACCATCGAGCAGCTCGAGGCCCTGGCCGGGGAGGGCTTTTTCGCCCGCCTGGACGCCCTGCTGCTGCCCATGGAGTCCGCCCTGGCCCAGTGGCCCGGCGTGCGGCTGACCGGGGATGCCGCCTTCTACCTGCGCCAGGGCCAGCCAGTGCTGGTGCCCAAGGCCCCCACCAGCGGCTGGGTGCGGCTCTACGAGGGGGAGAGCACCTTCCTCGGCATGGGCGAGATCCTCGACGACGGCCGGGTGGCGCCCCGCCGGCTGATGAAAACGGCCTGAAACCCGCCCGGAAACCGCCACTTGTGCTTGTGACCGGGGGGGCGGACAGTTAGAATATGCGCCTTGCATTTACCAGAGTTGATGATTTCGGGAGTTATTCGAGATGTTGAGTACGGAACAGAAAAACCAGATCGTGAAGGACTACCAGCAGTCCGCCAGTGACACCGGTTCCCCGGAGGTCCAGGTGGCCCTGCTGTCGGCGAACATCGCCAGCCTGACCGAACACTTCTCCACCCACAAGCATGACCATCATTCCCGCCAGGGTCTGCTGCGCATGGTGAGCAGCCGGCGCAAGCTGCTTGACTATCTGAAGAAGAAGGATGCCGCCCGCTATCAGGATCTGATCGGCCGGCTGGGTCTGCGTCGCTAGGCTACGAAGGCGCGCCGTCACTTTCTTTCATCATATAGCCCAAGGAACCCCGCCCGTGAATCCCATCAAGAAGAGTTTTCAGTACGGTCAGCACACCGTCACCATCGAAACGGGAGAGATCGCCCGCCAGGCCAGTGGTGCCGTGATCGTCAGCATGGGAGACACGCAGGTCATGGTGACCACCGTCGGTCTGAAGCGCGGCAGCGAAGGCCGCGACTTCTTTCCGCTGACGGTAGACTACCAGGAACGGACCTATGCGGCGGGCAAGATCCCCGGCGGCTTCTTCCGCCGCGAAGGGCGTCCGAGCGAAAACGAGACCCTGGTATCGCGTCTCATCGACCGCCCCATCCGTCCGCTGTTCCCCAAGGGCTTCACCAACGAAGTCCAGATCATCGCCACCGTCATGTCTCTCGATCCCGAAATCGACCCGGATATCGCGGCGCTGATCGGGGCCTCCGCGGCCACCTCCATTTCCGGCCTGCCCTTCAGCGGCCCCATCGGCGCGGCCCGTGTCGGCTACGTCAACGGGGAATACGTGCTCAACCCGAGCGCCAGCCAGCTTTCCGAGTCGCAGCTGGACCTGGTGGTGGCCGGTACCGCGGAAGCGGTGCTCATGGTGGAATCAGAAGCGAAGGAACTGCCGGAAGAGGTGATGCTGGGTTCCGTGGTCTACGGCCACGAGCAGATGCAGGCCGTCATCCAGGCCATCAACGAACTGAAGGCCGAGGTGAACGCACCGGCCTGGGACTGGACCCCGGCCGCCGGCAACGATGCGCTGAAGAGCGCCGTGGCCGCCGCCGGCGAGGCCGCGCTGACCGAGGCCTACCAGATCGCCGACAAGCAGGAACGCTACAGCCGCCTGGATGCCATCCGCGCCGAGCTGATGGAGAAGTTCACCGCCGAAGGCGCCGATCCCTGCTATGGCGGCGAGGAAGTCAGTGGCGCCATCGGCAAGCTGGAAAAGACCATCGTCCGCGGCCGCATCCTCGACGGCAAGCCGCGCATCGACGGCCGCGATACCCGTACCGTGCGTCCCATCACCATCCGCACCGGTGTGCTGCCACGCACCCATGGTTCCGCCCTGTTCACCCGCGGTGAGACCCAGGCCCTGGTGGTCACCACCCTCGGCACCGCCCGTGACGCCCAGATCATCGATGCCATCCAGGGCGAGCGCCGCGAACCCTTCATGCTGCACTACAACTTCCCGCCCTTCTGCGTGGGCGAGACCGGTCGCGTGGGCAGCCCCAAGCGCCGCGAGATCGGCCATGGCCGCCTGGCCAAGCGCGGCGTCGCCGCCGTGATGCCGACCCAGGAGGCCTTCCCCTACACCGTGCGCGTGGTGTCCGAGATCACCGAATCCAACGGCTCCAGCTCCATGGCCTCGGTGTGCGGGTCCAGCCTGTCCATGATGGACGCCGGCGTGCCCCTCAAGGCCCCGGTGGCCGGCGTGGCCATGGGCCTGATCAAGGATGAGGGCCGCTTCGCGGTGCTGACCGACATCCTGGGCGACGAGGACCACCTCGGCGACATGGACTTCAAGGTGGCCGGCACCACCGCGGGCGTCACCGCCCTGCAGATGGACATCAAGATCCTCGGCATCACCAAGGAGATCATGGACCAGGCGCTGGCGCAGGCCAACGAGGCGCGCCTGCACATCCTGGGTGAGATGAACAAGGCCATCTCCGCGCCGCGTACCGAGATGTCCGCCTTCGCGCCGCGCTACATCACCTTCAAGATCAACCCTGACCGCATCCGCGACGTCATCGGCAAGGGTGGCGCCACCATCCGCGCCCTGACCGAGGAAACCGGTGCCAGCATCGACATCACCGACGACGGCACCGTCAAGGTCGCCTCCGTGGATGCCGCCGCCGGCGAAGAGGCGCGCCGCCGCATCGAGCAGCTCACCGCCGACGTGGAGGTGGGGGGCATCTACGAGGGCAAGGTGGCCAAGCTGATGGACTTCGGCGCCTTCGTCACCATCCTGCCCGGCAAGGACGGCCTGGTGCACATCTCCCAGATCAGCGAGGAGCGCGTGCAGAACGTCAGCGACAAGCTCTCCGAGGGCGAGATCGTCAAGGTCAAGGTGCTGGAAGTGGACAAGCAGGGCCGCATCCGCCTGAGCATGAAGGCAGTGGTGGGCGGCGAGTAAGCCTCCCGCCAGACCGCATGAACCAAGGGGCCGCACGGCCCCTTTTTCGTGGCCGGGGATAGCTCAGGCAGGGGTGTTGTCTGCCACGGGTTGCTGGAGCCAGGTGGCGGCCTCCGCGGCGGGGAGAGCCGGGGCGAAGTAGAAGCCCTGGACCCGCTTGCAGCCCAGGGCGATGAGGCGTTCGAGCTGGGTATCGGTCTCCACGCCTTCGGCGATGACACCCATGTTGAAGTTGCGTGCGATGGCGATGATGGTGGAGACCATCTCCACTTCCTTGGCGTCGGCGCTCAGGCGGCTGACGAAGGCGCGGTCGATCTTGAGGGCGTCGAAGGGGAAGTGGTGCAGGTAGCTGAGGGAAGAATAGCCGGTGCCGAAATCATCGATGTAGAGGTGCAGCCCGCGCGCCTTCAGGTCGAGCAAGGTCCTGTGGGTGGACTCACGGTTGTCGACCAGCACGCTTTCGGTGATCTCCAGTGCCAGGCAGTGTGCCGGCACGCCCGTGTCGGCCATGACGGCGTCGATCCGCTCCAGCAGGTCCGGCTGCAGGAACTGCCGGGCGGAGAGGTTAATGCTCATGTAGAGTCCGCCCTGATCCGGGCAGGCCTGGCGCCATTCCTGCAACTGGCGGCAGGCCTCCAGCAGCACCCAGTGCCCGATGCGGTTGATCAGGCCGGTTTCCTCAGCCACGGGAATGAATTCGCCGGGGGGTACCAGGCCACGCACGGGGTGCTCCCAGCGCACCAGGGCCTCGAAGCCGAGTACCTGGCCGCTGTGCGCGGCGACGATCGGCTGATAGTGCAGGCGCAGCTCGCCACGTTCCAGCGCCTGGCGCAGCTCAGTTTCCAGGTTCAGCTGGCTGACGGCATGCAGGTGCATGCCTTCATCGAACAGCACCGTATGGCCCGTGCCGCGTGACTTGGCCCGGTACATGGCCGTATCCGCGTCGCGCAGCAGGTCGGTGGCGACACGGGCATCGGTGCTGCTGAGGGCGATGCCGATGCTGGCCGCAATGAAGACCTCGCGTTCCTCGATGCGAAATGGCTCGCGCAGCACCTGGTGCAGCCGGTCCGCGACCCGCAGGGCATCGGCCGGGTCCTGCACCTCTTCCAGCAACAGGGTGAACTCGTCCCCGCCCATGCGCGCGACCGTATCCTCGGGGCGCATGCAGTCGCGGATCCTGTCACTGATTTCCAGCAACAGGCGGTCGCCGAAGCCGTGGCCCAGGCTGTCGTTGATGGTCTTGAAGCGATCCAGGTCCAGGTACAGGACCGCGCAGCGCGTGCCGGGGTGGCGCTTGCAGTAGTGTATGCAGTGTTCGAGCCGATCCATGAACCGGGTGCGGTTGGGCAGGTTCGTCAGGCTGTCGTGGTAGGCATGGTGGCGTAACTGCTCCTCGGCCCGGTGGCGCTGGATCATGCCCGCCAGGGTGTAGGCCACGGAGCTGATGAAGCGCGTTTCCTCGGGTGTGCTTTCGTGGTGTTCATCGAGGTAGATATTGAGCACGCCAAGCAGGCGATCATCCATGAGGATCGGCGCGCAATAATGGCCGTGGGCGGTGATGCCGGGATAGCGGTGCGTGTGCTGCTCGTCGATGCATTCGGAGAACACCAGGCGGCGCTCCGCCGCGGATTTTCCGCACAGGCAGCTACCGGGTTGTACGGTCGCGCAGCTGTTCAGGATCTCCGCGGGCAAGCCATGGCTGGCGACCATGCGCAGTTCCCCGGTGACCTCATCGGCGAGGAAGATGCAGCCGGTACCCTTGAGCGACAGCCAGGGCGTGGACAGGATCAGCTCCAGCGACTGCTGCAGGCGTTTCACGAAATGCTCCGGGCGCATGGAGGTCTCGAGCAGTTCGGCCAGCACCCGCTGGGTGTGGTAGTCACGGTGGATCTTCTGCTCGGAATCCCGGCGTTCGCTGATATCGCGCACGTAGGCGCTGAACTGCGCCGCACCGCCATGACTGATGCGGGCGATGGACAGTTCGATGGGAAATTCGCCGCCATCACGGCGCAGGGCCGTCAGCTCGACGCGGCGGTTCAGCAGTCTGCCTGTACCGTTTTGCAGGTGATTGCGCAGCCCTGCCTGGTGCGCCGCACGGTGCGCCGGCGGTACGATGGTGTCGGACAGGCTGCGCCCCAGCACTTCCTCCCGTGTCCAGCCGAAGATTCCTTCCGCCTGCGGATTCCAGTCGATGATGCGGTCGTCGGCATCGATGGCGATGATGCCGTCCAGCGAGGCCCCGAGGATGGCGCCGGTGCGCTCCTCGTGCTCACGCAGCTCCCGGTAGGCGGCATGGGATTCCCGGGCACGGCGTGCCAGCTGCCGGGTGCCGAGGCCGATGCCACTCAGGCCGAGCAGCCAGAGCAGGCCGTGGGCGGCGGCGAGGGCATGGGTGCGGCGATCGGCGGCCTGCTGCAGGGGTGCCAGGGGGACGGATACGCTGATCCCACCGGCGAGATCGCCCTTCCGGTAGCCCTGTTGCTGATGACAGGCGAGGCAGTTGTCCGCCATGATCATCGGTCGGATCAGGCGCAGGTAGGGCGCGCCGTCGATCTCGGCGATGCCCGTGATCTCCTCCTCGCCCTGCTGCAGGCGCGTCAGGGCCTGTGCCTCCCAGGGGTCGGGCCGGTTGATGGGGTTGATGGGATCGAGTCCGCTCAGGTGGCCGCGCGCGCCATAGGATTCCTGCGCCAGTTCGTTGAACTGGCGCACCATCAGCGCCGGGTTGATGAGGGTCAGCAGGCGTCCCGAGGGAGTGCGGACATCACGCTCCGGGATATAGTCGATATAGGGGTCGGGCCGGGTCCGCTCGGTGACGGGCACATAGACCCCGCCATGCTCGCTGGCCCAGCGCCGGAAGGTGAGGTCCTTGAAGAAATTGGCGCGCAGTTCGATGCTGGCCTGTTCCAGTACCAGCTCGCGCACCTGGTGGACATTCCATACCAGCGAGGCGAGCACTGCCAGGCTCCAGAACAGGGCCAGGCCGACGGCCAGGGACGAGACCGGCACGCCGGCATAGCGCGCGGTATCGTCGACCTGCTTGTCCAGCGTGGTTTCGGTAGCCATGGTATTGGTGCGCGGGGCCCTCCCTATGGCAGGATAGCGTCCAAAACCATTGATTCCTTGAGGGTATGGGGCCGGGAAATCGGGCCTGGCCGCACGACCAGGAGGTCAGCCCGGGCAACGCCAAAACAAAAGAGGCCCGGTGGCCTCTTTTGTTCACAGCGGAGGGTGACGGCGCGGGGTCCGTCCCCGGCCGCCTAGTTCAGGGTGGGGAAGGGGAACTCCCGGGTACCGTGATCGTTCCAGGCCTGGATGAGATGCTTGCTCAGCTCCCGTGCCTTGTAGCTGACATTGCGCTTGGACCAGAGCAGTTCACCGCTGCGGGCATTGAACATGCGCATGATGCCGCCATTGCAGGCCACGGCGATGTGCTCACTGTCCGGCGACACGTCGGTGACACACTGCTTGCCCTCGGTAAGGGAATCGGTGATCTCGAGCGTGGTCTGCTCACCGCTCCTGGTGTCCATGACCAGGATGTCGTCGGCCTGGCCATAGGATACGGGTAGGCCGTCCTCGCCGATCATGAACAGGGCCTGCTTGCGCTGTACCATGACGAAATAGCTCAGGTCCGGGGCGATGGTGACATTGGAGATGCGCTCCGGGGGCTCGGCGTTGTTGGCCACCCAGCTCATGGGCTGCTCGGTCCCGGTCTCGATGTCATAGATGAAGTCCAGGGACACCAGCTTGCTGCCATCCTTGCTGAAATTCAGCTTGCTGAACTGGCGCGGGATCATGAACTGGCCATCGTCGTACTTCTCCACCAGCTGCTTCTCGCCACTGACCAGGTCCAGGACCGCGAACTGGTCACGGCCCACGAAGGCCACCTGGTCACCGCTGTTCGTGATGCCCAGGGCATATACGCCCGCATCGATGTTGTCGCGGCTGTGGATGATCTTCTGCGTGCCGAGGTCCATGACATGCAGGGAAGACTGGTAGGCGTAGCTGGTGCCCTGTTCGGTCATGGCCTGCTTGTGGCAGATGTTGACCACGATCGCGGCATAATGGCCATTGTCGGAAGGCACCACCGGTCCGACATAGTCGTACATGTAGGGATTGTCGTCACAGCTGCCGCCGCGGTTTTCGCTTGCACCCAGGTTGACCCGCTGCGGGGTCGGGTTATCGAAATCCATGGCACCGCCGATGAAGGCGGGCGCGCGGACCGACTGCTGCTCGGTGATGTGTCCCAGGGAACTGGGCAGCACCAGCACCTTGCCATTGGGATAGGAGCCGTACATCACGAGGTCGCGGAAGTTGCTGATACCGGGCTGGCGCTGACCGACGCGGCTGTGGTCCATACCGAACACGGCATCCAGGTCTTCCTGCCGGCCCATGGCCTGTACCAGCTCGCCGTTCGTGGCGTCCCACACCTTGATTCCGCCGGTGTAGTCATCCCTGGGGCCGGCCAGCAGGCCGCTGCTGCCCCCGGTGATGAGGTGCTTGCCATCCTCGGTGAACTGGATGGAGTAGATGTTGGCATCCTCGGCAAAGGCATGAGACGCCCCCAGCAGGGAGAGCGCCACGGCGGTACTCACGAAGGTCTTGGTCATTGGGTATCCCGGTTCAGTATCCAGGCAGGGCCGACCTGCATGTCAGCGCGCTGCGCGGGCCAGGGTAACCGTCACTGGTCACCCATGTTGATGTTGGTATCCGCGGTCGCGACGGGAGCCTTCCTGCATCCCACTACATCTCATCAAGGCGCCAAATACTTGACGCGGCCGTCTGGATGAGGTATCGGCCGTGTCCTTCATGGCTTGAATTTTTCCTGGGAAACGGTTAGGGGCATCGCCCGGGTTGGAGGGGAAAAGTAAAAAAACTTTTATCTAAAACAATATTATGAATGATAGGCTCCGAGCGTTTCAGGGTGGCGGACAAGCCGTGCGCGCGTGCGTCCGGGCGAGGGAGGGTGGCGCTGCACGCCACGGGGTGAAGGCGGTTTTCAATACGTCAGTTTGATGACAGGCCCTTATGGCAGGCCGCAGGCGGGGAATGCGGACTCCGCTACCCGGGGAGCCTCCTACCTGCAGTGGCCGCCGGATGCGTCCTGGTCATCCAGGATTCACCGGGCGGTATGGCCGGTGCTTGAAGAGGTAATCACCCAGGATTCGTTCGCCGTGGTTATCAACGGCGAGCATGCGTATGCGCAGGGTGGTTTCCGGCAGGGCGCGCAAGGTGTCGATGCGAGTAGAGACCATCACACTGCCGCTGGCGGCATTGAATGGAATATCCTCTTGACGCATTTGATTCTTGTCGTCGTTGTCGAGGAAGACCAGGTCGACACGCTGCACATCATCGAGCGGTGCTTCCAGCTGCGCCACTACCAAGTCGTCATCGGGGGTGACGGTGCAGTTCACCGAGCCATTGTGCGGCACGCGGTATTCGCGCACCTGCAGGCCATTTTCCGACAGCCTGCGCACGAATGCCTCGCTGACGACCAGGTTTACCTCGCTCTTCTCTGTCAGCACGCGCAGCTGCTGTGCCAACGACGCCAGTTGCTCCAGCCGGCGACTGCAATTGGTGCAGCCCAGGTAGTGCTCCTCGACATTCGCCTCGCTGTCGGGATCGAGTTCTCCGAGCCAGTAGGCGAGCAGGGTGTCCCACTCCAGCGGTGAGTGGCAGGGCAGGGTGTTCATCTGGTGGCTCCGGTTACGCAAGCGCGCAGGCGCTCGAGGCCGCGGTGACGGATGACGCGCACGTTCGCGGGGGTCAGGTCCAGTTCCCGGGCCAGCATTTCGGCCGTCATATCGTCATAAAAGGTCAGCAGCAATACGGTGCGCTCCCGTTCCGGGAGCCGCGCCAGGCAGTGCGCCAGGCGTTCGTGATCGAGATCCGGCGGTGGCGGTTCCGGCGGCAACAGCGCCTCGCCGTATGTCTCCAGCAGCCGATCGCGGCGGGCCTGCCCACGCCGCAGTTCGAGCAGCACCATGCGGCATATGCCGAACACGAACGACGCCAGTTTTCCCGGCTCGCGCAAGGCTCCGGCCCGCAGTCGTTCGATCATGAGGAGCATCGTCTGCTGCATGAGATCAGCGGCAGCCGCCTCGTTTCCCAGGTGGCGCAAGCCGTAGAGGCGTACGCGTGGCGCGAGCCGCCGGCATAGCTCGGTCTCCGCCCCGCGGTCGGCTTCAGGGCCCGCCAGTGCAACGCGCAGCGCCAGAGCGGCGTCATCCGAAAGGGTGTCTGGATCCGGAACGGGCATGTCGGGAGCATATTCCGACCTCCTTCGTATTGGAAGTGTAACGATCGGGCGTGTCGTTACACTTACTTGCGCAGCCACTAATACAAGGGAGGTCACCGTGCTCACCAACAAACAATCCGGCACCAATATCCACGAGATCGCAGACGGTATCTATCGGATCAATACCCCGGTCCAGCTTCCAGGGGGAGGCTTCAGCTTCAACCAATACCTGATCGTCGACGAAAAACCCATGCTGTTTCATACCGGACCGCGACGCATGTTCCACCTGGTGCGGGAGGCGATTGCCGGGGTATTGCCGCCCGAGCAGCTTCGCTACATCGGGTTTTCGCATTACGAGGCCGACGAATGTGGTTCGCTCAACGAGTTCCTCGCGATCGCGCCGGCTTCCGTGCCGGTCTGCAGCCGGGTCGCAGCGATGGTCTCGGTAAATGACATCGCCGATCGCCCGGCACAGGCGCTGGGAGATGGAGAGACACTGGAATTGGGGCGACACTCGCTGCGCTGGTTCGATACGCCGCATCTTCCCCATGCCTGGGAGTGTGGCCTCATGCTCGATGACAGCACCCGTACCTTGCTGTGCGGTGACCTGTTCACCCAGGGCGGGGATGGAAAAGCGGCGCTCGTCGAAAACGACATACTGGGTCCGAGCGAGGCCTTCCGCGGTGCGATGGACTATTACTCCCATACCCCGGATACCACTGCGATGCTCGAGCGCCTGGCCCGGGAAGCCCCCGTCACCCTTGCCTGCATGCACGGCAGTGCATGGCGGGGGGATGGCGCAGCGCTGTTGCGCGCATTGGCGCAGTCCGTCGAACAGCGTCAGTCGCGGGCGGCGTGAGCTTGTAACGGGCTGCTACGGACCAGCGCGACGGAGGGGCATAATCCCTCCGTGTCATTTTTCACCGGGTCAGGTCAGCACCTTTTCGATGGTGCTGCGCAGCACGTCGGCCCCGAAGGGCTTGTCGAACACCGCGGAGACCCCGCACTGCTCGATGGCCGCCAACCGGCCCTGGTCCTGGTCCGAGGTGAACATGAGGATGGGGACGCCCGGTTGCTGACTGCGGTTGCGGATGTAGTCGCTCAGTTCGCGGCCGTCCATCTGCGGCATGTTGAGGTCGGTGATGATGAGGTCGAAGTACTTTCCGTCGATGAGGGCGATGGCCTCGCGGCCGTTTTCCGCCTCGCTGAACTGTTCGATGCCCATGCGTTCCAGCACCTGGCGCACCATCCGGCGCGAGGTGAGGCTGTCGTCGACGATCAGGACTTGCAGTTCGTCCGGTGTGTAGCGTTTCAGGTTCAGTGACGGGGGTTCCAGGAAGTCCAGGGTGTTGTACAGGCAGCGTTGCAGTTGCGCGCGATCGAAGGGCTTGGGCAGGATGCCGATCACGCCGGCCTGGCGCAGTGGCTCCAGGTAACCGAGGCTGGTCTCCGAGGAGATGAGCAGGAAGGGAATGTCACGCAGCCGGTCGTCGAAACGCATCTCCTGCACCAGTTCCGTGCCCGTCATGTCGGGCAGGTGCATGGCACTGACCACCAGGTCGGGCAGGCGCGCGGCCATGGCCTCGAGGCCCGTGCCGGCGCCCTGCACCCATTGGATGTGTTCGACGCCGAGGCCGCGCAGAAACTCCTCGATGATGCGTCGCTGCGTACCGGAGGGCTCCACCAGCAGGAGGTCCAGCTGGTCGATGCTCAGTTTGCGCACGTGGTGTCCGGGTCCCTAGCGATTGGCGCGGTTGTCGGTCAGGTCCTGCACCACGCCGGGGTCGGCGAGGGTGGAGGTGTCGCCGAGGCTGTCGATCTCGTTGGCGGCGATCTTGCGCAGGATGCGGCGCATGATTTTGCCGGAACGGGTCTTGGGTAGCCCCGGCGCCCACTGGATGACATCAGGGGTAGCGATGGGGCCGATCTCGCTGCGCACCAGCTTGACCAGTTCGGTGCGCAGTTCGTCGGAAGGTTCGATGCCCTTGACCAGGGTCACGTAGGCATAGATGCCCTGGCCCTTGATGTCGTGCGGGTAGCCCACCACGGCGGCCTCGGCCACGGCATCGTGCAGCACCAGGGCGCTTTCCAGTTCCGCCGTGCCGAGGCGATGGCCGGAGATGTTCAGCACGTCGTCCACGCGGCCGGTGATCCAGTAGTAGCCATCGGCATCGCGGCGTGCGCCGTCGCCGGTGAAGTACATGCCGGGATAGGTCTTGAAATAGGTGTCGATGAAGCGCTGGTGGTCGCCGTATACGGTGCGCATCTGGCCGGGCCAGGGGTGGGTGATGACCAGGTTGCCCTCGGCCACGCCTTCCAGCACCTTGCCATCGCCGTCCACCAGGGCCGGCACCACGCCGAAGAAGGGATGACTCGCGGAGCCGGGTTTCAGGTCGGTGGCGCCCGGTAGCGGGGTGATCATGTGGCCGCCGGTCTCGGTCTGCCACCAGGTGTCGACGATGGGGCAGCGCTCCTCGCCCACCACGTGGTGATACCACTCCCAGGCCTCGGGGTTGATGGGTTCGCCCACGGTGCCGAGCAGGCGCAGGCTCTGGCGCGAGGTGCTGTGCACCGGCTCGCTGCCCTCGCGCATCAGGGCACGGATGGCGGTGGGTGCGGTGTAGAAGATGTTCACCTGGTGCTTGTCGCACACCTGCCAGAAGCGCGAGGCATCGGGGTAGCTGGGTATGCCCTCGAACACCAGGGACTGGGCACCGTTGGCCAGCGGGCCGTAGACGATATAGGAATGGCCGGTGATCCAGCCCACGTCGGCGGTGCACCAGTAGATGTCACCGTCATGGTAGTCGAACACGTACTTGTGGGTGATGGCGGCGAACAGCAGGTAGCCCCCGCTGGTATGCAGCACGCCCTTGGGCTGGCCGGTGGAGCCGGAGGTGTAGAGGATGAACAGCGGGTCCTCGGCGTCCATGAGCTCCGGCGGGCAGTCCGTGGACTGGTCGGCGGTGATCTCGTGATACCAGACATCGCGTTCCCGGGTCCAGGCGATGTCGCCGCCGGTGCGCTTCACCACCAGCGCCGTGTGGACATTGGGGCAGTGCTGCAAGGCCTGGTCGGTGTTGGCCTTGAGGGGGACCTTGCGGCCGCCGCGCACGCCCTCGTCGGCGGTGATCACCACCCGGCAGTCGGAATCGAGGATGCGGTCCTTGAGGGCCTCCGGCGAGAAGCCGCCGAACACCACCGAGTGCACGGCGCCGATACGGGCGCAGGCCAGCATGGCGTACACCGCCTCGGGGATCATGGGCATGTAGATGCACACCCGGTCGCCCTTCCGGACCCCGCGCGCCTTGAGGGCGTTGGCCAGGCGGGTGACCTGTTCGTAGAGCTGCTGGTAGCTGATGGTGGCATCCTGGTCCGGGTCGTCGCCCTCCCAGATCAGGGCCGTCTGGCTGGCGCGGTTGGGCAGGTGCCGGTCCACGCAGTTGTAGCAGACGTTGAGCTTGCCGCCCTCGAACCAGCGGATGTGGGCGCGGTGGAAATCCCATTCCAGTACCTTGTCCCAGGGCTTGTTCCAGGTCAGGAAAAGTTCCGCCTGCTCCGCCCAGAAGCCCTCCGGATCGGTCACCGAGCGCTGGTACATCGCCTCGGCCTGTTGCCGGGTGAGGTGGCTGTGGGCAGCGAATTCCGGTGGCACGGGATAGACCTTGACGTCCGACATACGGGATCTCCTCTGGCGTACCGCGTCGTTTGTATGCGGCTGTTCGGGTACGGAATACAGGCAGGTTGTCGGGCTATTCTACCCCAGTCCCTTCCATTGGCCAGTGCCCCGCGTCCCGGCGGGCACCAGGGTGCGCCAGGGTGGAAGGCGTGCCGGATCCCAGTGCTCGATGGCCCAGGCCCAGAAGGACTCGCGGTCCGCCTCCGCCAGGCCGGCGGGCACCGCCTGGCCCAGGAAAGACAGGCAGGCGCACAGCAGCGGGAGGTCGGCCCGGGTGGGGATGGGTGGCGCATGGGTCTGCTTGCTGAGCTTCTCGCCGGCGGGGTTGGCGGCCACCGGCAGGTGCAGGTAGCGCGGCGTGGCCAGGCCCAGCACCTCTTGCAGGTAGACCTGGCGCGGCGTGGAGTCCAGCAGGTCCGAGCCGCGCACCACGTCGGTGATGCCCTGGGCACCGTCATCCACCACCACCGCCAGCTGGTAGGCATACAGGCCATCGGCGCGGCGCAGGATGAAGTCACCCACCTCGCGGTCCAGTTGCTGTGCGAGCGGTCCCTGCAGGCGATCGGTGAGCTGGATCCGTCGTGCCGGGACCCGCACCCGGACGGTGCGCGGCGCGCGGCCCGCTGGCAGGCCGTCGCGGCAGGTGCCGGGATAGAGGGGGCCGTCGATGCCGGCGAGCGTCCCTTGCTGGAGATCGCGGCGGCTGCAGCCGCAATGATACACCAGGCCGTCGGTGTGCAATTGCTCGAGCGCGGCCTGGTAGAACTCGTGGCGCCGACTCTGGTACCACACCGGGCCATCCCATTCGAAGCCGTAGGCCTCCAGGGTCTGCAGGATGAGGTCGGCCGCGCCGGGCATCTCGCGCGGGGGATCAAGGTCCTCCATGCGCACCAGCCACTCGCCGCCCTGGTGGCGGGCATCGAGATAGCTGCCCACCGCGGCCACCAGGGAACCGAAGTGCAGCGGCCCGGTGGGCGAGGGCGCGAAGCGACCGCGATAGACTGCGGGTTTATCGTTCATGGGCTTGGCACCCCACCGTGTGGAGAAGCTGTTACCTGCATGGGAGTGGTTTTCGATCGGTTCTGGTGCGCGACGACCCGGAATTACTGGCCACGGAATCCATGGAAGAACACGGAAAAGATATCATAATGATATTTCCGTGTTCTTCCGTGGATTCCGTGGCCAAGAGCAAAAAAATGCCGGCATCAAGCCGGCATTTTTTCAGTTCCATCGCAGCCGGGAGATCAGCCGCGCTGTTTCTCGCGGATCTCGTCCAGGGTCTTGCAATCGATGCACAGGGTGGCGGTGGGGCGCGCCTCCAGGCGACGGATGCCGATTTCCACGCCGCAGGATTCACAGTAGCCGTATTCGCCGTCATCCAGCTTGTCGATGGATTCGTCGATCTTCTTGATGAGCTTGCGCTCCCGGTCGCGGGCCCGCAGTTCCATGCTGAACTCGGATTCCTGGGTGGCGCGATCGTTGGGATCGGGGAAGTTCGCCGCTTCGTCCTGCATGTGGTGCACGGTGCGATCGACTTCCTCCATGAGCTCCCGTTTCCAGGTCAGGAGGATTTCACGGAAGTGCGCCAGCTGTGCATCGCTCATGTACTCCTCGCCCTTTTTCTCCCGGTAGGGGGCGATGCCCGGCACGGGACCCGCGGTGCTTATGGCAGGGGCGGCCTTGGCGCTGGCGGCCTTTTTCACCGGGGCCTTCTTGCTGGCGGGGGCTTTTTTGGCCGTGGTCTTCGCCGCCGGTGCCTTGGCGGCGGTTTTCTGGGTCACGGTTTTCTTCGTCACGGTCTTCTTGGCCGCGGTCTTCTTGACCGGCGCCTTTTTCGCGGTCTTCTTTGCGACGGTCTTTTTCTTGGCCGTAGCCTTGGACTGCGCGGTCTTTTTCTTGACGGCCATGCAAGCGGTCTCCAGGATGCTTGAAAATCAAACGAGTTTGTATACCAGAAAGAAATTTCCACTGCAAGCAGCGGGGCTGGCTCCCCAGGCCAGGCAATCAGGCGCGGTAGTCTCCACTCCCGCCTCCGGGGAGTCAAGCCGGGGAGGGCCGGGCATGACAGCCCTGCCCGGAGCAGGGTGATTGCCGGCGGGACCTCGGCTACCCTGTGCGGCTTTCGCACAGCATCGAGGCAAATCGTGAGTGAATTGAAAGCGCTGTTGTTCGACGTGGACGGCACCCTGGCCGATACCGAGGAAATGCACCGCCAATCCTTCAACGCGGCCTTTGCCGCCGCCGGACTGGATTGGCACTGGTCGCCGCGGGATTACGGTGAGCTGCTGGCCGTGACCGGCGGCAAGGAGCGCATCCGCCATTTTCTCGAGCGCGAGGGTATCCAGCTGGCGCCGCCCCAGGGGCTCGATGCCTTCATCGCCGAGTTGCACCGCGCCAAGACCGAGCATTACACCCATACCCTGGGCAGCGGCGGCATGCCCCTGCGTCCCGGGGTGCGGCGCCTGCTGGAAGAGGCGCGCCAGGCGGGGCTGCGGCTTGCCATCGCGACTACCACCACGCCGGAGAACGTGACGGCGCTGCTGGTCAACAGTCTGGCGGCCGATGGCTGCGACTGGTTCGAGGTGATCGCCGCCGGCAGTGACGTGCCGCGCAAGAAGCCCGATCCCGGCATCTATGTCTACGCCATGGAGAAGATGGGCCTCGAACCGGCGCAGTGCCTGGCCTTCGAGGATTCGGAAAACGGCCTGCGCGCCTCGCGCGGCGCCGGCCTCAAGACCCTGGTGACACCCAGCAACTATACCCTGCATCATGATTTCACGGGTGCGGCGCTGCTGGTGGACAGCCTGGGTGAGCCCGATGCCCCCATGCGCGTGCTGGCCGGCGAGGCCTTCGACAAGGACTACGTGGACGTGGAGCTGCTGCGGCGCCTGCATGGTGGTTGAGACGGGTATGTAAATGGCCACGGAAGCACACGGAAAAATCAAAACCGTTGAAAAAACTTTCGGTCATTCCAGCGTAGGCGGAACAAACGCGCGTAGCGCGTTGAACGCCCGCAGGGATGGCCCGAAGGGTGAGCGTAGCGAGTCATCCATGGTCCGCCATGGTCTGCGGTCCACTGGATTCCCGCATGCGCGGGAATGACGGGATAGATTGTTGTCGATTTTGATTTTTCCGTGTCTTTCCGTGTGCTTCCGTGGCCATTAGATTTTTTCACCACGTCGCCGGGTTGACCCGTTGAAGGTTCCGTAGTCCAGTACCCGCATCCTGAAGGATCGAGACCCGAGCATGTCCCAGGCGCGCCGCATGGCCCACATCCAGCCCTTCCATGTCATGGCCCTGCTGGCCCGCGCCCGCGAGTTGGAGGCCCAGGGACGCTCCATCGTGCACATGGAGATCGGCGAGCCCGATTTCCCGACCCCGGAGCCCATCCTGGCGGCGGGCCAGCGGGCGCTGGCGGCGGGGCATACCCACTACACCCCGGCCCTGGGCCTGCCGGCGCTGCGCCAGGCGATCAGCGATTTCTACCAGGAGCGGCATGGCGTGCGCGTGGACCCGGGGCGCATCGTCGTCACCCCCGGCGCCTCCGGCGCCCTGCACCTGGTGCTGGCGCTGCTGGTGGACCGCGACCAGCAGGTGCTGCTCACCGACCCCGGCTACCCCTGCAACCGCAACTTCGTGCGCCTGGTGGAGGGTGAGCCGGTGGGCGTGCCCGTGGATGCCGCCACCGACTACCAGCTGACGGCGGCCATGGCGGAGGCGCATTGGACCGAGCGCACCCGGGCGCTGCTGGTGGCCTCGCCGGCCAATCCCACCGGCACCCTGCTGAGCCAGGTGGAACTGGCCGGCCTGCAGCAACTCGCCCAGCGCCACGATGCCCGGCTGATCGTCGACGAGATCTATCATGGCCTGACCTACGACGGCGACGCGCCCACGGCCCTGGCGGTCAGTGATGAACTGTTCGTCATCAACAGCTTCTCCAAGTATTTCGGCATGACCGGCTGGCGGCTGGGCTGGATCGTGGC
>OBJA01000637.1_pt1 | contig 28693 bp, 26 predicted proteins | sample 1519751 | NCBI WGS metagenome assembly OBJA01 (sample SAMEA3881238, study PRJEB22517) | soil metagenome | biome: lake sediment; feature: soda lake sediment; material: sediment, water from around vicinity | place: India | collected 2013-12-23 | depth 3 m
CTTGCCAGATGCAGATCAGTAACACCAAATACCGGATCTGCATCCTGTATGAGAAGCGCCACTCCCTGTTTTCATGCATACTTTCTTTTACATAAGCTCATCGAAGCCAGAAGCGCAAATGACCTGAAGGCTCAGTTATTGGTAAATCTTGTTTCTTCTGTAACCGATTCATCTGTTGGTTCTCTTTTTTCCGAATTGATGCTCTGCTTTCACCATGAGATATATCCACTGCTTCTGAGAGAATTTCTGGGATCAACAGAAATCGCCGGAGTATATGCAAAAGACAATTGGGTTACTGCTGTACTCTGCAATTTCGGAGATACATTCTGCAGAGACCTCATTGCCATACTTCAAAAAAGAGAATCTGCAGAGACCAAATTAGCACTAGCCGGACTTGATGAATTCACCAGAAGAATGAAACGGATTGCACTAACGAACAGATTCTCCGTTCCGGGCCCTCTCTGGCTCACAGAGCTAAATGAAACAAAAGGAAAGCAGCTACTTCTGATCTCAGAAAAACTCCTGGATGCAGCAGCAGAGGCCACAGCTTTGTATCTCGAGACTTCTGATTTTTCTATGAATAAAACAGCTATAAAGATTCTCTCCCGAATAGGTAAAGAGAAATATGCCAGTCTGATTCGAACCTGCCTCAGTCACATCAATATTTCTACCCGTATCTGTGCAATCCGGGCACTTGTTGAATTCAAAGATAAAAAGTGTATTTCTGCAATAGTGGCTATTGCCAGAGGCAATGATCTTTCCGAAAGGCGAGCTGCACTGGAAGCCCTGGGACAGATTGGAGATTCCACATGTGAAGAGGTCCTGCTTGAAGCAATTGATAGTTCCGACCCACAGGTCTGCAAAACAGCTGTGCTTGCAGCTGCGAAGTTACAGACTCCTAAGACCCGGCAAAAACTAGCCTCTCTTTTAATAAACAAAAATAAGCATATAAAGAGAGCTGCAGCACGTGCGCTATACGGCAACACTTCACATATCAGGGCTAATGAGACACTGGAAGACCTCGCACGTGAAGAGCGCATGGCCAAAACGTTCGGTAAATTGAGCCCCCTGTATATAAGCGCTGTCGATTCAGTACTGCGGGTATTGCCGGCTATACGCAGGTATGGTGAAACAGAACTGACCAGAAGTATTGCCTCAATATGTAGTGATTGGTGTGAAACACGGCGACTCATGATTGACCATCGGTTCATGGTGCGTTCTGAGCAGGGATATGCGTTCACTGATTATGGTGAATCAGCATGGCAGGTTGAACATTTCATCATGAATAGTTCTTGTCGCCATTTAGCTCCGGCACAAACTGATTGAATCCCCTGGCGCAAAAACGGTATAATTCAGGTGGTTGCACACTCTCAACTATCACGCGAATAAGATTATGCCGAAAAAGCTTGGTGAAATACTGGTCGAACAGGGCATTATAACCAAAGCACAGCTTTTGGAAGGGCTAAAGTTTCAGACCACACAAGGATGCATGCTTGGTGAGGCACTCATTTCCACGGGTGCAATAGTGGATGAAAATGTGATCAGTCATTTTCTTACCAAACAGTTAAACATGGGGAAACTGAGTCTAAAAGAACTCGAGTTTGACTCATCGGTGGTTGATCTCATCCCCTACGATATGGCCCACAAATACAACATGATAGCGGTGAATAAAATCAACCGGGTACTCACTGTTGCAATCAGTGATCCTAAAAACATATTCATGCTCGATGCCGTAAAGTTTCTGACCGGGTGTACAATAAAACCTGTTCTTGCTCCGGCAAAAGAGATACAGGAAACAATCAATATCAATTATGAATCGGCTCACGAGGTCGATACCATTCTCAATGATCTTAAAAGTGAGAATTTTGAGATCCTTCAGGATGATAAAGATCAGGAACCGGAAGATATTGCTCAAGAGGTCTCTGAAGCGCCCGTTGTCAAATTGGTCAATCACCTGATTCTCGAAGCAGTCCGGAAGAACGCCAGTGACATTCATATTGAGACCTACCAGCGGATTCTGCGAGTACGGTACCGTATCGATGGCAAACTCATCGAGATGACTCCTCTTCCCTATCGCTTGCGTATGTCTGTGATTTCACGAATCAAAATCATGGCAGATCTCAACATTTCAGAACGAAGGTTGCCGCAGGATGGCCGCATCAAGATAAAGATGGGATTAAAGACCATTGATATTCGTGTGAGTACTACTCCAACTATTTTTGGTGAAAAAGTGGTGATGCGTATTCTGGATGCCTCTAACCTGATGCTTGAAATGAGCAGATTTGGAATTCCTGCGTTAGGACTAAAACAGATTAATGAAGCACTTGTTGCACCGTATGGGATGATTCTGGTTACCGGACCAACCGGAAGTGGAAAAACAACGACCCTTTACTCAGCGCTGAGTCTGATGAATAAGCCCGATATTAACATCATGACCGCTGAAGATCCGGTTGAATACAACATCGATGGCATTAACCAGATTGGCATCAACCAGAGTATCGGGCTTACCTTTGCTGCTGCGTTACGCTCGTTTCTGCGGCAGGACCCTGATGTAATCATGGTTGGTGAAATCCGGGATCTGGAAACTGCAGAGATTGCGGTAAAAGCAGCTCTTACCGGGCACCTTGTACTCAGCACTCTCCATACAAACGATTCGGCCAGCACCCTGACTCGATTGACAGATATGGGGATCGATCCGTTTCTGACTGCTTCAGCAGTCAGACTGATTGTGGCGCAGCGTCTCATAAGAGTGATTTGCCCACATTGCAAAATGCAAATTGATCCGCAACGTGATGAACAGGTGCAGTTCCTGGACCTTCCTCCAGAAGAACTAAAAAGTCTCACCATATACAAAGGAGAAGGTTGCGTTCTCTGTAATAACACCGGATATCATGGTCGGGCAGGCCTGTATGAGGTGCTTAAAGTCACAAATGTAATACAGGAGATGATTATTTCTAAACAGCCCCCTTATAGAATAAAAGAAAAAGCTGTTGCAGATGGCATGAAGACACTCAGGACAATAGCACTTGAGAAGTTGCGTGCCGGTCAGACTACTGTTGATGAGGTCCTGGGGGCAACAGCTTGAATAAACACCCTTTTCTTTACTCTTTCTAAATAGTACTTTTCAATTATGCTCTCAATGCACGACATGTTAAAACGAATGATGGAACTGAACGCCTCAGATCTTCATCTGACAGCCGGATCTCCTCCTCTGTACCGTATCGATGGAAGTCTTGTTCCGACCGAAGCCGAGCGAGTGGTTCCTGAGCAAGTCTTGAAACTTGCATACAGTATTATGAACGAAGCACAGAAAAAGACTTTTGAACAGAAAAAAGAGGTCGATTTCTCCTTCGGCGTTCAGAACCTGGCACGTTACAGGGCTAATGTGTACCTGCAGCGTGGTTGTTGTTCCTGTGCAATACGGCAGATACCCTATTCCATCCGATCACTTGACGAGCTCAATCTTCCACCGATCGTGACAAAGTTGACTGATCGTCCGAATGGGCTGGTGCTGGTAACGGGTCCTACCGGAAGTGGTAAAAGCACCACATTGGCGGCTATGGTCGATAAGATAAACAGTGAACGGGAGGGACATATCCTTACTGTCGAGGACCCTATCGAGTTTGTGCACAAACACAAAAAGTGCATTGTTAATCAACGTGAAGTGCACCAGGATACCGACAGCTTTTCCAGTGCCTTACGAGTTGCCCTCCGACAGGACCCGGATGTGGTACTCATTGGTGAAATGCGTGATCTGGAAACAATTCAGGCCGCATTGAGTATCGCTGAAACCGGCCATCTCACACTTGCAACTCTTCATACCAATTCTGCTGCACAGACTGTAAACAGAATAATCGATGTGTTCCCGGCAGATCAGAAAGCGACTGTCAGGGCACAATTGTCTATGGTTCTTGAAGGAATAATCAGTCAGGCGTTGCTTCCCCGAATTGGTGGTGGGCGTGTCATGGCATGTGAAATCATGATTGCAACCATGGCGGTCAGAGCGCTTATCAGAGATGATAAAATCCATCAGCTGCAGGGTATCATTGAAATTGGTCAGAAATATGGGATGCAGACCATGAATTCTGATCTGATAAAGCTTTTCCAGCGCAGATTAATCAGTAAAAAAGACGCCCTGGGGAGAAGTCCCGATCCTGAGCAGTTATTAAAGATGATGGGTGGAACTTGAGCGGGTTGTGCAGATATATTTAAAGAAAAACCGGCAAGCCTTTTCCAGACTGATAGGCGTAATACTATTTTTTACGGGTGCTTTCAGTATTCAGGAGATTTGAATGGCTCGATTTTCCTACATAGGCGTCACCTCCTCAGGTAAACAGGTTAAGGGTGAAATACAAGCAGAAAACAAAAACGAAGTCATAAGTCTGCTTCGGAAGAAAAAAGTCAGACCTATTTCTATCAAAAATAGCTCACTTGATTTAAAGCTTCCTTTCAAAAACAGGGTACGACTCCGGGATGTAAGTCGTTTTACCCGACAGTTTGCTGCAATGACGTCTGCTGGTCTACCGCTTGTGCAATGCCTTGATATCTTATCTTCACAAACAGAGAACAAAGCACTCTCCACCGCTGTAAAACAGGTCTCTGCCGATATTCAGGGTGGAAGTACACTTGCAGACTCAATGCATAAACATCCCTCTGTTTTCAATACGCTCTACTGTAATATGGTTGCAGCCGGAGAGGCCTCAGGTAATCTTGATGTCGTTTTAAACCGACTTGCCGATTATCAGGAAAAAAGTGAAGCATTGCGAAGAAAAATCCAGGGGGCAATGACTTATCCATTGATTGTGGTCATTGTTGCCGTTGTAGCAACCGCAGCGATGCTTGCTTTTGTTGTGCCTACATTTGCCCAGATGTTTGTCGACATGGGTGGTTCATTACCACTTCCCACAAAAATTGTTATGAGTATCTCAGATTTCTTCCAAAATTATATACTGCTGTTAATTCTTGCGGTGGTGGGCCTGATTGTAGGACTGTCCTACTATTATAAAACTGAAAATGGAAAAATGAACATTGATGCATTCAAATTAAAGATACCGGTATTTGGTGATCTGGAGCGAAAAAGCGCTGTAAGCAGATTTGCGCAAACTCTCTCAACACTACTTACCAGTGGTGTTACCATTCTAGATGCTCTCGGGATTACAGCTAAAACTGCTGGAAACAAAGTACTGGAAAAGGGAATTTTTCGTACCCTGGAACGGATTACTGGTGGACTTACTATTGCCGAGCCACTCAAAGAAACGGGTGTTTTTCCACCCATGGTCATACACATGATCTCTGTTGGTGAAAAAACCGGTGATCTGGCTGAGATGTTAAAGAAAATTGCCGAATTTTATCAGGAAGAGGTTGATGCTGCTGTTGATGCCCTGACTTCTATTATCGAACCTATTATGATAATAATAATGGGTATTGTAGTTGGTGGCATTCTTATTGCCATGTATCTGCCGATGTTCGATATGATTGGAACGATCAAATAGAAGATACTTTCAGCTAAATAATACGTAGACATTATTGCAGCAGGGAGATATACTTCGGTTAGTGGAGATGGAAAAATACGGCTAAAGATTCAGATTTTTCTGCCGATAGAAGTAATAGAATGAAAGGCGGTGATGGGGATGCGGATAAATGCAATTACCCAACCATTCAATGCAGAGCTCAGAAAAACTGAAGGAGCCCGGAAAACTGAAAAAGAAAAAGCCGGTAAGACTCCAACTGTCGACCGCTCTGATATCTCTTCTGGTGCACAGCGTCTAAGTGAAACCAAGGCACAGTTTGAAGTCTTGGCCACATCCCTTTCTGCGCAGTCAGATATCAGAAATGAAAGAATTGCAGAAGTTAAAGCTCGAATCGAGAACGGTTACTACAATTCTGAAGAATTTATCGATAAGCTTGCTGAAAAACTGCTTAAAGAGTTCGGAATAAAGGGAACTGAAAGCTAAAGGAATCAAAAATTACAGATAAGAAAAAGGAGAGCTTTTAACCTCTCCTTTTTTATTTTCAGATCATCGAGAGAGTACTATCAGGGATTTCTGTAAAGTTTCAATCGTTTGCTGCGAGAACAGTGCTTCAACCTTCTGATCGCCTTTTCCTTAATCTGACGCACCCGTTCGCGAGTTAAATTAAAGCGTTGGCCAATCTCTTCAAGCGTGTGAGCAGTATCTTCTCCGATGCCAAAATAGAGTTTAACTACCTCTTTTTCCCGCTCAGACAGTGTATCGAGCGTCTTCTCGATTTCAGCCTGAAGTGATATTCCCATGATACTGCCATCAGGGCTGGCCTGATTCTGATCATGGAGCATATCAATTAATTTAGCATCTTCGCCCTGCTGCAGAGGAGCATCGAGAGACATATGTGTGTTCCCGATTTTAATTGTTTCGCAAATCTCATCCTTATCGATATTGAGCTCTTCAGCGATTTCCTCTATGTTGGGCAGTCGATGCAGTTTCTGCTCCAGTTTACTCTGTGTTTTCCCTATCTTGTGGATAGTTCCAACCCTATTAAGAGGTAATTTTATGATGCGGGACTGCTCAGCCAGAGCCTGAAGAATTGCCTGGCGAATCCACCAAACAGCATACGAAATGAATTTGAAGTTTTTCTTTTCATCAAACCTTTTTGCAGCCCGGATAAGCCCAAGATTCCCCTCATTAATGAGATCGTTGAGGGGAAGTCCCTGATTTTGATAGTTTCGGGAAACACTGACTACGAATCGAAGATTTGCTTTGACCAGAGCTTCAAGAGCTTTCCTGTCACCCTGACGGATACGTACCGCCAGTTTAGCTTCCTCTTCCAGTTTCAATGTCTTATGCTTACTGATCTCTTTAAGATAGAGAGCCAGAGAACTTTCATCAGAAATAAATCGGTTTTGTTCAGTTATGACAGGAGGCATAAGTAGTGCGTGAATGTGTCTGTAGAAGTGGCGTGTGTTGTAAACTGGCTCATAATATATAATTTGCACGTGAATAATCCAACAGTGTATCCCACAATAATGTATTTTTACGGTGACATGTTTCCATCTCGATACGAATTATTAGGTCAATTCAAAAATCCGGTCTTCGATTCTCATCCGAAGTTCCCGTTATTAAGATCCTTTTCCTGCCTTGAGAATTGGACACACAATCCGGTCGTCGAGCTGACGAAACTACGGATTGAAATCTCTGGACTCGACTATCTTGAGTTCTCTGATGGGCAAACAAGAAAACTGGATCTGCTGCGTTTTCAGCAGAACAGTTATCGGCTCTGGTACCAGGTGGAAGGTACTGGTATTTTACAAAATGTAACCCGCAATAGCTATGGTGTAGCACGTCCGGGATTACTGGGCATTATGGAGCGTGGTGAACGTCATACCTATCTTCACCAAAAGGGGAATTTCGAGTGTTTTCAGATGCTCTTTACGTTGCTGCCCTCACAACAGGCAAAATGTTACTGGAATTCGGAAATCGAGGGAAAGCTTGTTCTTGAAGGAAACGAGAAGCTGTACTTTGAAAACCTTCTCTTTGACCTCCTTCTGGTAATTTCTAATAAAAAAGAGATGCTGGGTCTGGCAACGATCTCCCGGATACTGGAGATCCTGGTTGTGCTGTTTAAAAAAGGCCTGCTCATCGTGGATGAAAGCCAGTTTCCGAAGAATAAAACAAAGAGCCTTGTTGCCAAAGCCAGGCAGTTTATGGATTCTCACTACTCCAGCATGCATCACCAGAACGCACTGGAGCAGGAGTGTGGTGTTGATATCAATTATCTGAACATTATTTTCAAAAAAGAGACCGGAAAAACACTGTACCAATATATCTCTGGTGTCCGTATCGAACATGCCAAGTATCTTCTGGAAACAACACAGGAGAGCATCGCAGAAATTGCAGGGAGAGTCGGTTATCCAAACAGTAACTCATTTTCCCGTGCATTCAAACGTCATGAGAAGAAAACACCTCAGGAGTACCGACACCTGGAATTCAAAAAGCATATTGTGAACTAATATCTGTTCATTTCACCTATTACTTTCAAACGGAGCATGTATGGAGTTTATAGTCTGCAAATTTGGTGGAAGCTCGGTAGCAACAAGTGAAAAGTTACGGCAGATCGTTAAAATAATGGAGACCAATGAGCAACGTCGCTGCATCGTTCTCTCAGCTCCCGGCAAAGCACCTGGTTTCAACATAAAAATTACCGACCTATTGATTGAAGCTGCAAAGAAAGCGATCAGGTGCGAAGATTATGTTTCTGTGCTTACCGATATCAAAACCCGTTTTTTATCCATTTACGAACCTCTCAAGGTGCCCACAGGTGTAATTAATGAGATATTGTCAGATCTTGATTCCCGTCTGGCTTCAGATAAGAATCATACCGGAAAGTTCCGTGATCTGATCGTTGCAGCAGGTGAAGACCTTAACTGCAGATTGTTCGCTCAGTACCTGAATGTTATCGGAATCAAAGCCACCTACATTTCACCCAAAGAAGCCGGATTGATTGTTACACCGGTTTTTGGTGATGCACAACCGATTGGCGATGTCTCTTTGAAGCTGGCATCTTTGAAAAGTATCATTCCCGAGCAGATTATCATTTTTCCTGGTTTCTTTGGATTTACTGAAGATGGGGACGTGGCAACATTCAGCAGAGGTGGATCGGATTTAACCGGTGCGATTCTGGCTGAGAGTCTCGATGTTTCTGAATACGAGAACTGGACCGATGTTGATGGGATTTTCAGTGCTCATCCCCATATGGTCAGCAATCCACAGCTCATTCCCGCTCTTACATACAAAGAGATGCGGGAACTTTCCTATATCGGTTTTAATGTGTTGCATGAGGAAGCAGTTAAACCGGTCATGCGAAAAAAGATTCCAATTCGTTTGCGCAATACTAATAATATCGAAAATGAGGGAACCCTGATTGTCTCTGAACGGCTTCCCAGCGAACGTGATGTCATCGGTGTGGCATCCGGAGGTGGATATTGCAGTTTTACTCTACAGAAGTTCCTTATGAACAGAGAAAAAGGATTTGGTCGTCGACTCCTCTCCATTTTTGAAGATCTGGACCTTTCCTACGAGCACTGTCCCTCTGGAGTAGATAATATCTCTGTTATTCTCGACCAGGGACAGCTCAAACCGGAGGCAGTCAATACTATCATTCGTACCATACATGATCAGCTACACCCTGATGAGATTCGCACAGAATTTGGAATCGCACTCGTTTCTGTTGTTGGGGAGGGATTGATCCACAAAATCGGGGTGATGGCTCAGGCGGCAACAGCACTATCCCGTGCAGGTGTGAATATAAAAATGGTAAATCAGGGTAGTTCTGAAATCAGTATCATCTTTGGAATCGATGCGTCTGATGAGAAAAAGGCTGTAAACGCTCTGTATGATGAGTTCTTCGCAAGATAAAACCTGCCGCAAACAGGCTGTGGTTAGATATCACATGTAACCACAGCCTTTCCTGTATATATGCACATACTGAATTGCCCCAAACCATTATCAGAAACCCGGCATGCCACTTGCTTTCTATCAGTAAATCTTATCCGTTTTTCTTCAGCTTTGTCGTGATGCGCGCTTTTAAGGTGTGCTGATTTTAGTTAACGGCTGTACTCTCCAAACATTTTTGGCAAAAAAAGAAAAAACATCTTCCAGAGTACACAGTTATTGCATTTTATCAAACGTATTAGAGACAAAAGCTAACCTGTATGATTTTTAAAACACGTACACATGAAATATTTATTTACATCAAGCATACGTATCTGAACAGATTCCAGAAAAAGGTATTTTCAGGATAGATGCTCAAATCATGAACCACGTTGTGAGGTGATGACCAGTGGTTATTAGAGCAAAATTGGCAAAAACTTTAGTAATGCCCTGTTTCTGTCCAATAACTGTAAAGAATGCAGTACAATCATCGATAGAAACGGTGAATTAATAATGCATATATGCGGTATGAATAAAAAATATTGCACTTTTAATAAAACAATGTTATTTTACAACAAATAAATGTTATACACTATCGTACTATAATTGACTTTCAAATTTTACTTGCAAATATTCGTTTCCAAGAGCTATACTATAAACAACTTAACTAACATCCACCTGAAAAAAAGGAGTCCGGAAATGGCACGAATCAGCAAAGCCGAACTGATCAGACTTCAGAAAAAATTCAAAACCGATGCACGCATTGGCGAAGAGTTTGGTATTACCAGACAGGCTGTTCATCAGCTTCGCAAAAAATACGGTATTGAATCACGTACAGCGGGAAACCCTGAAAGAAACAAAGAGATGGTTGCAATGCGTGAAGCTGGACATAGTGTTGAAGCTATTGCAAAGAAGTTCAAACTCTCTATTCCTCAGACCTACCGTATTCTCAAAGAAACGGCCAGTGCAGCAAAACCAGCCAAGAAAAAAGCCAAGAAAAGATAACTCTGTATGGTTTCTCGGGGGTATCTTTCCGGGAAACCTTTTTTTGCTCCCCTTAGTTAAGCGCTTAGATTGCCACTCATTCAGGTGAAAAACCATAGTCGCAAAAATCAGAATAATAAGACCCCAAGTTGGTGAATGGCGGCAAAAGACGCAGCCAGCAAAAAAAGTAAAAACTACAAAAGAAGAATTCGTAGTGTAGTCACCGGCTATTTCTCTCAACTTGCGCTCAGGAGAGGTTTTATACCTGACAGAAGATCTTAATGGCACTCTCCGGACAGTTATCTGCGGCTATCTGATACTCCTGTTCAAACCAGGTAGGAATAGCTTTATGTCGGGGAATCGCTTTGCCCTCATCACCCATATCAAAGGCATCTGGGCAAATGCTGGCACAGAGACCGCAACCGGTGCAACTTTCGTTATCAACAATCACTCTCATCTAACTCCTCCACTAAGACTTTCCATGAATAAGAATTAAAGAGCAAGTAAAATGCCACACCAGTCTCTTTCTGGTACAGCTCTTGCCTATTAAAGATGATAAGAGCGGTTCTGGAACTTTTTCTACGGATCTTCTTATGAATGTAAGCATCATTGTCTTCTCTCTTATTGCTTCGATACTCTTCACCATGATCTATGCGGTAGGGTTTCATACAGGTCCAACCAGATCACTTGTCATATTTTTCAGTACTCTGTTTTTTTCTCTCTGGGCTGCAGGGCTCTGGCTTCGCCCTGCAGGACCGGTTCTGTTTGGAATATCTATGGTTCCCCTTATCATTGTTGCGATACTCCTTTCGGTACTACTGGCAGCAGCAATTGGATCACCCTACCCACCACAGAGGATCGATAGAAATACCGCCATTATTACACCTCTGAGGACTTTTTTCTGGGTGCTTACTGTGTTTCTTCTGATTGCAGTCATAACCGGTTATCTTTCCTTCTAATAGCATTTCCCGAAAACAGAAGGCACGCCATTTGCATTCTATGGGCAATAGCAGAACTAGAAACCGTGGCTGTTTTGTGCACTCTAAAATTCATTTGTAAAACGAAAGTGAAACATGAATACAAATCCACCCGGCTCTTCCGACAACACCCCGGAGCAGCACCATGACTCACCTTCCGCTCATCGATCTGCCAACCAGAGCCCCGGTACAGAACAAGATACCTCTGCCCAAAAGTACCACCCTGAGGAACAGATCAGCCGTTATTTTCTCCTGGGGCTTTTAACATTTGCGACTATTATATTTATCCCCATCATAATCATCTTCACCAACCCTCTGATTCTGGCAACAGCATTCACTGTTCTCTTTTTCCCTCTCTACCGGAGAATTGTAAAGCTTTTCAGAGGAAAAAGAGGGATCAGTGCATTTCTGTGCTGCTTTATTCTTCTTATCGGTTTGCTTTTTCCGGTCTATATACTGCTAAATCTTGTTATACGACAGATGATCGAATTGTACAGTACTGCAGAGCCACAGATCAGGGAACTTATTGAGCAAGGTCGTGAGAGTGCCATTTTCCGGCGGCTCACAGATGCGAGGGTTCTCCAATGGATTAATCTCAGCACCATTGACTGGCCATCCATACTGCAAAATTTTATCGAGCGCCTTGCTGCATTCGGAACAATAATCATAAACAGAACATCTGCTGGAGTATTTGGCCTGGTTGCCGACATCTTCATCACACTCTTCACCATGTTTTATTTCTTTATGGATGGAGAGTCTCTCTTAAGACGCATCCGTTATTTATTTCCGGTCCGAACACAGTACTTTGATTTCATCTCCTCGCGTTTTTTGCTGATAACCCGTGCAACTATCACCGGAACACTGGTGATTGGAGTGATACAGGGGACCCTTGGCGCGATAACCCTTCTCATCTTCGGGATCAGAGCATGGCTTTTGTGGGGATTTATCATGGTGATTCTGGCAATTTTGCCACTTCTCGGTGCATGGCTTGTTTTGATTCCCGCCGGAATCATCCAGCTTTTACTTGGTAATCTCTGGCAGGGGGTTGGAATCCTTATCACCAGTTTTATACTGATATCAAATATCGATAATGTAATCCGCCCTCGTCTGGTTGGCAGAGGAGCAAAGATGCACGATCTGCTTATTTTCTTTTCCACTCTGGGGGGATTGAGTCTCTTTGGTGTGAGTGGGTTTATTACCGGTCCGGTAATAGCATCATTTTTTGTATCAGTTATTGACATCTATGAAACCGAATTCAGATCAAATCTCCAAAGATTCGAATCAATATGAGAAGGCTTACCAAGAGTTTAATGCTCATTGTGCACAATCTGCAGGAGTTTTACATTCTCACATTCAGAGCGCTGGCCGGAGTGTTTCGTCGTCCTTTCTACACCAGGGATCTTATTGAACAGATGGACTACGCGGGCGCTGGCACACTCATCATCATTCTTCTGGTTGCCCTATTTATTGGCATGGCGCTTTCGTTGCAGATTTCCGCTGAATTTGCCATCCTTGGCTTACAAATGTACACAGGGCGGGTCGTAGGAATCTCGATTATCAGTGAAATCGGTCCGGTTGCATCTGCACTGGTTTTTGCAGGAAGAGCTGGATCTGGAATGGCTTCGGAACTTGGCACAATGGTTCTTCGCCACCAGGTGGACACCCTTCGAGTGTTTGGTATCGATCCAATAAAGAAACTCATTACACCTCGGCTGATTGGTGCCACACTGATGTTACCGGCACTTACGATTATTGCCGATATGGCTTCTTTATTCGGAGGTTACTATATCACAACTGTTGTAAATCATCAGAGTGGCACAGTCTACTGGGACTCAATCCGCATCATCATGGAAGCCCGTTATATTGTTGCTGGAGCGGTAAAACCATTCGTGTTCGGGTTTATTATTGCAGGTATCAGCTGTTATACCGGGTTTACCACAAAAGGAGGTGCTGTCGGTTTGAAGAGTTCGACAACCCGTGCATTTGTCCTTTCAACCGTTATGATTATCATTTCCGATTTCGTCCTTACAAAAATCATTCTCTTTCTTTTTGGATTTTCCGTATGATTGAATTTAGCCATGTATCTTTCTCTCGCGGTAATCGACTGATCTTAAATGATATCAGCTTCTCTATTAACCAGAACGAATCAGTGGCGATTTTAGGGGGAAGTGGCGAAGGTAAAACAACTATTCTACGATTGATAATGCGTCTTTTAACCCCTGATAGTGGTAGTATTTTTATCGACGGAGAGGATATAACGCAAAAATCTGAAGATGAACTTACAACGGTGCGACGCAAGTTCAGTATCGTTTTCCAGGATGGAGCACTTTTCGATTCTTTAAGCGTCAAAGAGAACGTTGCTTTTTACCTTAGAGAATACACCAAAATGACAGAGGAGCAGATAGAAAAACGTGTTCGGGAGCTGCTGGGATTTGTCGGCGTGGAGCATGCACTGCACCTTATGCCAGAAGAGCTCAGTGGTGGAATGCTTCGCCGGGTAGCAATTGCCCGTTCGCTTGCCGCCCATGAGTCACAGATGTTTCTCTATGATGAGCCGACCAGCGATCTTGATCCACTCAGTGCCGAACGAATTCGAAAACTGATTCTCGATCTTAACGGAGAAGACAGAGGGTTTATTGTGGTGACCCATGAAATACTCGATGCATTGAAACTGGCCCATCGTTTCATGTTTCTAAAGGGAGGCACAATTTTATTCGATGGTACCAAAGCAGAAATGCTTCACACAGATCTACCTGAGTTAAAACACTTTCTTGGTGACTGGCGGGAGGAGATTTCCTGATGTATGAGATGCAGAAAAAATTAACCTGGTCAAGCCTCAGAACCGGCATTGTCATAACACTTGCACTTGTCTTTTTGTTCATGGCTGTGTTTTTTTCCGGCAATATCACTGCACTACTTGCTCCTAAATCAGTTTTCATTGCCAGATTTGAAAATGTACAGGGTTTACGAACCGGTGCCCCAATCTGGCTCTTCGGGGTGGAGATCGGTACAGTAGAGTCCATACGGCTTACCGAAAAAAATGCACTTGTTACTATGTCAATCAACCAGAGAAACCGCTCAGCCATTCGTAGCGATGCTCATGCTTCAATTATGACGATGGGAATACTTGGTGATAAATATATCGAACTAAACCCCGGCTCAGAATCATCAGTTCCTCTCGATGAATACGATACCATTCCGGGTGTACAGACTATCGGCTTCGAAGAGATCATGTCTACTGCATCCCTGGTAATGGGGCAACTTGACACTACTCTGGCTGCCATGAACCATTTTGTCACCAGCATACTTGCCAGTGAGGGTACATTCGGTAAACTGCTCAATGACCCACAACTGTATAACCGTCTGAACACAAGCGCACTCTCTCTGGCACGATTTGCGCGACAACTTAGTCATTCCAGGGGTTCTCTTTCCCGCTTTATGCAGGATACATCATTATATGCAAATCTCAACAGCACTGCAGAACAACTTTCATCACTTGTTGGTCAATTCGACAGGGGGCTCGACAATGGCAGCGTAGCCGGAGCATTGATCAACGATGAGGAACTCGCCCAGGATTTCCGTCAGACAATCACCTCTTTAAAAGGAGCAGCTGAAGCAATCAATACTCTTATTACCGATGTGCGCACAAATCCACGAAAATATTTTAACTTCAGCCTGTTCTGAATGTAATAACCCGTTCAACTATTTAGAGATAGGTACAGAAGCGGATAGTATTTTTCGATTGTTTCAATTACCGCAAGGTTTTTCATTACGAGTTTATTTGTGACGATTCCAATACTACTGGCAGTTGCAGAGATATTCGGCCTTTTTTCAATCGGAGCCGCAGCCCGCTTCCTCGGATACATCAATGAGCAGGAGATCGATCGATGGTCCAGACTGGTTCTTGACTTCCTCTTCCCAGCATTCATCTTCACCTCTATAACCAGAGGGTTTCAGGTGGAACGTCTTCCGGAACTTTGGCCATTGCCACTCATTGGTCTGAGCCTTGTGGTGTATGGTGCTTTGGCAGGAATGCTCTTCTCATTTGGTTTAAAGACCTCTGATCCCCTGAAAAAAAGAACATTCGTTCATTTTTGTGCTGTAAACAATTCGGCCTACCTTCCCATCATTATTGTAAGAAATATCTGGGGAGAAGCAGCCCTTGCCAATCTTTTCTTTTTTAACCTGGGGACAACGCTGGGCGTCTGGACTATCGGAGTTGGTGTCCTTGGGGCATCAGATGTTAAAAATGGATTCAAAAATCTGCTTACACCTACTCTGGGAGCAGTGATTGCCTCCCTCGTGATTTCCATTAGCGGTTTGGGGGCATCAGTACCTAAGGTAGTAACCAGTACAATCTCCAGTGCCGGTTCGGCTGCTGTACCTCTGATGCTGGTACTCATAGGAGCATCCCTCGCCCAACCCTCTGCACTGAAAATAAACTGGCAGGTTCTTTATATCACCTGCATTCGCCTGATAATACTCCCCTGTCTGGCTATTCTTCTTTTTTACCGTTTACCTATCTCCCAGGACGTACTGAACATAGCAGTTATCGTTTCATTAATGCCTGTTGCCGTTTCGTCGGTAATAATGACAAGAAGATTTGGTGGCTCCCCTGAATACGCGGCAAGCACAGCTTTTATATCAACCCTCATTGCAATTATTACCGTACCGGTTGCACTCTATTTTCTGTTTCAGAAGTAACTCTCGTTCGGTTTCTCCCGAAATTACAACCGGTGATGCTCCTGAACCCGTGTAAACTCTTTTCCCGCTAACCCATACAGATCATCTCCTTCCAACCGAACCGAGTGAAATCCTGCTTCTGTTCTGTTAGAAAAGACAAATTGTAATGGAAAGGATCGCAGCCAGAATCTTTCTTTTGATTCGGGGATGAGTGCGATTTCTGGCCAGAGGAAATCTGAAACCAATCCCAGATTACTTTGGCGTATTCGTATGCTCATTGTCTCTTCATTCTGGAAAAGATAGAATCCACAGTAGAGCTCAGGATTGCCAATCTCTATTTCTTTGGGGGGTAGCAAAGTTACATCAAGCGCCTGTAACATCTGCTGGTGATATAGATCCCATGTTTCGGCACTGGTATCGATAACTACTTTGTCTAAGGTAAGTTCTCCAACCAGATCTTTACAAAATTCCTGAAATTCACTCCAGAGTGCCAGTGATGCGCTGGTTCCCCTAAGGTTACGCTTCACTGCAAAGGGGGTGTTTTCATCAACCCGGTAAAAGTAAGCCATCCATTGCCTGCCCCGCTTTATCCACAATTTCTCCATGGCCACTCTGGGATTGGAAGTAAATAGAAATGCAAACAGTGGATTCAGTGGTTTTATCTTCTCAGCTATGGAAAAAACGAATTCCTTAATGTAATTACGCTCCAGATTATTAACAAATAATACCCTGGCACCATCCTGAAGCAGATAACTGGTAAGAATTATCATGCCGTATTTCTCTGCACAGGAGATGACACGTCCCCACTGAACCGGCCATTTCTCCACAAATCGGATTGCCTGCTCCGGAGTAACGATATTCTGGATATTCTCATGAGCATAAAAAAGGGGATGGCCGGTAACTTCTTCATGAAACCATCTGACAGAAACATTTTTTCGCTGCATCTGGAAATAGAGAAACTGAGCGGTAGTTGATTTGCCCATTCCAGGTATGCCATCGATTAGTATCAGCTTATTATTCATTCACTATGCTCTCAGGCTGATCCACGCATTTTTCAATTTTTATTTCCAAACATCTCTGCAACTACTATGCCTGCAGAAGAACAAATATCACATGACCACGATTCTCCCCTTTTTTGATTTGCCGATCATGCTCTGAAGGGGGGATGTAAAGAAAAATGATACTCCAATGAGTAACTTCACAACTATTTTGAGCTAACCAGGAACAGTATTTTACATCTGTATAATTACTTTATACCAGGCAGGTAATCATACTCAGGTAGTACTGGTGTTGTATTTGTTCATCCGGTTTGAAGTAACCATGAGAGCATTATCGGCGACATGTACTCAGGGTTCGTTTCACGGATATGTATAAGGATAATCACTACTGTCTGGGAAACAGATTACAATCAAGCATAGGTAAAGGAATGGAGTAAGAAGAGTAGAGGTAATCTTACTCCGTATTGTTTTTTAGTGTGTTAATTTCCCTGGGCCTGGACTACCTTTGCTTCTTGGGAATCAGGACATTGTTCGAGGAGCTTTTTCCAGACCATTTTCTTTGATTTAATCTTATCCTGTTTCTCATACACCAGACCCAGTTTGTAAAGTGCGACACAGGTCTTTGGTCCCTGAGGATATTTCTTAATATACCCTATATACGCACGTTCAGCATTTGCATACTCTTTTTTAGCATACACACACTCGATTTCCCAGTATTCGGCCTCCTGAGCCAATGGTGATTCCGGATACTGTTGCCAGAGGTCTTTAAACCCGTTGAGTGCAATATCGTAGCGCCCGGCATTGAAATCACTCATGGCTATCTGGAAGAGTTTTTCGATTTCTGCTGTCTTGGAGTTAGAGGCAACTGAGTCTGCGACCAGTTTTGCCTCCAGCCGTTTCTGAAATTCAGCCGTTTTTTCGTCTATTTTAGACAATCTGTGCTGGTTTTCCGACAAATTTCCTTCAATAATGGATACTTTTCGATCGAGCTCATTGAAACGCACCTGCTGATCAGCCCGCATCAAGCGGAGCATTTCACTCTGGGTTTTCTGTTCTTCTATTATTTTCTTCTGCATTGAAGATAGTTCATGATGCAGAGAGTCAACCCGTGACTGTACAGATCGTAATTCCTGTGTTCTGAGCATTGTCAGATTTGAGCATCCCTGGAACAACAATACAGCAGTTGCTCCACAGACAAGTGTCACTATCTTTCTTATCATTGTTTACCTTTCCATTTTTCCTGATATCTGTTCATACACATACCGTTTTCGGTCTGTTCCCGCAGGTATCTCCAGAGGCAGTCCGAGTACTTTTCAGATTCCTCTTACCTTCCGAGTGGCCTGAATTCGGATCGCCGGTTTTTCCCGTGACAATTTTCATCATAACAACCAGCTTCCGCTGGTTGCTCTTTACCGAGTGAAGTAATCTCCAGCCGTACAGGCTGAATGCCAATTGTGATCAGGTACTCCCTAACTGCGCGTGCACGGCGTTCACCCAATCCCATATTATATTCTGATGAACCACGTTCATCGCAATGTCCTTGTATCAGTACACGTATTCCAGCATTCTGTTTGAGAAATTCCGCAGCCCTTACCAGCTGTTCGGTGGCTTCACTGTTCAACTGAAAGCTGTTGTATTCGAAATAGACCGGCCGTAGCGCTTCACGAGCTCTCCGGGCAAGCTCCTCTTCCAGATTTGCTTCCCTGAATGTCGCTTCATCACTGGTATCCACAGAAGCAAATGGGTTTACCTCTGCAAATGAGGTATCAGATTTCACCGGCGGCATTTCCTGGAGCGTCGATTTTTGTTTTCTACAGCCCATACCACACAGCATCACCATAATTCCAACCACAATAAACGCGCCATTTTTAAAGATAATTCTCATATAACAAAACTCCTGAAGAAAATTCCCAACGTGCACTTCAGTACTTTAAAACCCGGACCAGTGGGGCATTCTTACATTGCCACTCGATGTCACTTTGCGTAACCTGTTACCGTCGTGTTTTATCACATACAGGTCGCTGCGTCCCCCCCGTGTATTTACGAAAGCTATCAGCGAGCCATCCGGAGCCCAGGTCGGGTATTCATTATTACCAGCCAGGTTTGTCACCCTGACTGGATTCGATCCATCAGGTGATATTGTCCAGATATCAAATTTTCCGTTCTCATCCATTGATTGATAGGCAATTTTGTCCCCCTTTGGAGACCAGGCAGGTGAATCGGCATATTTACTCTCAAATGTCAGACGACGCTGATTGGCCCCATCTGCATCCATAAGGTAGATCTGCGGATTGCCTGTCCGATCTGAACAGAAAGCAATCTGATAGCCGTTAGGAGACCAGGCAGGTGATGTATCAACACCATAATGAACTGTCAGTTGTTTTACATTGGTACCGTCAGGATTGCAGGTGTATATGTCGAAATTGCCGTTTTTAGATGATGCGTATGCTACAGAACCATCTATCGGTGAAATATCAGGAGAAGATTCCACAGCCTTGCTGTAGATGAATATTTTCGAGGTGCCATCTACAATTGACCCCCGGTAAAGGTCTGGCTTTCCACGCTGATAGGATGTCCAGATAATGTTGTTTTTATCGGCAAATGCAGGAAAAATATTGACAATATCATTATTAGTCAGATTAACCTGGTTGTGGCCGTCAAAATCCATTATCGCTATGTTTTTCCTGCTCTCTACAGCTTGTACGTAAACAATCCGGCTTTCAAAAATCCCACGATCACCAAAGAGCATCTCGACTATCTCGTTGGCATAGCGATGAGCCATACTTCTGATCGATTTCAATTCGCCCTTGTACTTTTTTCCGATGATCAGTTCTCTGGTAGCGACATCGCGGAGATAACAATCAAGTGCAATCGTTGAACCTTCAAGCGTATACTCTCCATCTATATAAATCCCCACATTCGCTTCAATGAATGCGGCACTGTCATAGCTGTCGCGATTGACCACAGAAAATCTCGCACTGAAGTCGAGGTCGTTGGCAATTATCTCCCAGGGCTTATTGTCAGTAACCACCTTACCGTTACTTGACTTGAAGTCAATCACACCGATTGGAATACTGTCGAACTTGCTTGCATAAACATCAAGATCAAACTGTGCAGCAAAGGTCCCGGTATACATCGTGCAAAGAGCCAAACATATCATCACGTGTCGTATCATTATTATTTCCTGGTTGGATTGAAGGTACTGTTAAGATCAAGGCGGTCCCCATCGAATCCCGGCGGAAGTTTACCGAAAGGTGCAGCAAGTTTCACTGCCCGCAATGCGAGGTTATCGATTGTTGAGTTCCCCGAAGATCTGCTGATTGATGGTTCCGAGATGGACCCGTCGATAAAGATGGTAAAAGCAACTATTACTTTCATGTTTTTCAGTTCACTTGGTGGATTCCAGTGCCGCTCGAGTTTTTGCTGAACGTTATTGAGGTACCAGTGGTATTTAAAATCGCCAATAGCTGAAACCTGTGCCGGAGCAGGCAGCTCTTCCAGTAAGGATGCAAGTTCATCTAAATTTTCCTCGATCGGACGTGCGGCTTCCTTCTTTGGCTGAGGAGTTTTTTCTTTGGTTTTTGGTGCCGGCTTTGGTGATGGAACCGGTTTTGGTTCAGGCAGTTTCTCCTGAATCGGGACCCGCTGTTTTGGAGCCTCTTTTTGAATTGGCACCCAGCGATCTGGACGGGGGGGGATGGGAGCAGTTACCAATTGAAATGTCTTTGGACGCTCAAATTTGCGCGGTTTCCAGAAAAATTTGGTAACCAATGGTACGACAACCAGGATTACCACATGAAGAGCAACCGACAAAGCGATAACCCTTGGAAATGGCATCTCTTTGCATGTATCAGTGTCGATCTGCGGCGAGGCCGAATACGCCATTACTACCTTCCCGATTGATCCAGCGGAAGAGTTAAAAATCCCAGTTTGACAACCCCGGCATTCTGTACTTCTGAGATAACCCTGATCACCAGCCCATAGGGAACTTTCTTGTCTGCATTGACAAAAACCGGCACCTCTGAACGCCCGGAGAACACCTCTTTGAAAGTACGCTTGAAGTCTACCAGCGACACCTTCTCCTGATCAATGAATATCTCATTGCGTCCATTAATGGTCACCTGAATCGACTCATTGGATTCGACATTCTCCGATTCTGTTTCAGGCAAATCGACCTGAATTCCCTGTGTCATCATTGGAGCCGTAATCATGAAAATAATGAGCAACGCAAACACCACATCTATAAGATTGGTGAGATTCAATTCACTGATTACGTGGCGACGACGCGTTTTTCGTTTGCTGCTTCTCATCGCGACTGCCTTTACTCCTACAGTTTCAGGTTGGATGGTGCCTGTGGTGCTTGTGGACGAGCTGGTCTCTCTGTGTAGAGCAATCCAAATATCTCCCGTTTTAATCGAACAAGCAACAACTCCTTGAACTCATCCATATCGTCTTCCACTTTTTCTGTCTTATGGTTGAAATAGTTATAGAAAAACAGTGAAGGAATCGCCACAGCCAGACCAACGATTGTAGTAATAAGGGCTTCGGCAATACCCGGAGCAACAACCGGAAGACTGGCCGATCCCTGGTTTCCGATCTCATAAAATGAGTTCATAATTCCCCATACTGTTCCTAACAACCCCAGAAAAGGAGCTATACTGCTTATCATAGCCAGTAAAAATACACCCTGATCAAAGGGTGCAATCAGCTTCATGAAGGAGCTTTCGAGATGATCAGCTGCCATGGTGAACTGATTCTGCAGAAAAAACGACCAGTCCTTAACCCCTGTATGCGATTGTGCATCCTCCAGTATTCGACGATACTCCATGGCACCAGTTCTCCCCAGCTGTGCCATAGGTGACTGAAGTGCCTTTGCGTCAAAATTTTCAATCTCCGATATCTTATTAACCGAACCATAGCGACGACGGAACGATTTGTTCCCTGCAGCGATTCTGCTCAATGAGTAGAGACGATTGATGATGATCGCCCAGGTAATAAATGAAAATAGTGCCAGAATGACAATGATCACTCGTCCCATCCATCCCGAACGGATAATCATATCTAAGACTGGAATGTTCATGAACCGTTCCTTTCACTGTAAGCTGAGGAGTTTTTTCCGGAACTTTTTGCAAGGCTCTGATCGTCTGAACCGAATGATATGCCCCACACGTTCTGCTTTGAAGATCAATTCTGAATATCTATCAAAATTACTTCCTGAAGAGATTTTAAGTCAAACCTATTATAATAAAAGAAGATAGGTAATCACCACGAAACTAAGAGCCTCCCCTATGAGTCAGAAACAGAATCCAGAACACCTGTATATCGAGGTCGAATTTTGAAATGGGTTAAGCTTTCAGTCGTAACCTACGGAGATTATGAACTATATTTTCTATTTCCGATCCCGATCACAGCATCTGGTACGTTCATAGTAGTTTAACCACACGAGTCAAACAAGATCAACCATTCCACATAAGGAGGAGCGATGAAACTAACACAAAGAATATTGGTGATGAACGTAGTTATCTTTGCATTATTCTGCGGCTGCCAGAAGAAAGGAAGCACTTCAGAGCAGCAACCAGCAACAGAGCATCATGAACATGGCGGACATAAAAACTGTAACCATGAAGGCCATAACCATTGAGGCTGGGGCAAACGATGATTCGCCCCAGTTCTGAAAAGAACGTTTGATACACTCTCGGATCTGAGCATACAAAGCACCTCAAGTCTGTACTCTCGATTGGGATCGATACCCTTACATGCAGGTCTTTTAAAAGCTCCAGGTGGAGACCTGCAGACCTTTGGTTTAGAAAGAAATACCCGCCAGATTCAGAGCAGTATCATCTCCCCCAATTACCTCTCAGGCTCCATGTGTCTTAACGGAATGGCATTTTTACATTTGCTCAAAGACCAATTTCCATTGGTATAATTAGAACTGTATGTTACCAATGGTAACCAGCAGAAAAATCATGGTGAAAAGAGCCACAGTTTCTACTATTCCTAGCACCATGATATAATTTCCGAAACCTTTACCAGTTTCTGCCAGGGCATCCGAAGCCGCAGCTCCCGCTTTACCCTGCATTGCTGCTGAAGCTCCGATTCCAATACCACCGAACAATCCTGCAAACACAAGGAATATGTAAAAGGTGGTTGAGGCAGTAGCCTGCGCCTGCTGTGCTACACTAAAAAGAGAATTCATAAGAATAAAGCCATAGATTGTCTGGGACAGCGGAGCTCCTACAAAAGCTATTAACAAGAAAGGAGCTGCCTTATTTTGGGCAAAATTCTTCTTCCATGCTCCAATCGCAGCCATGCCTGCATACCCTGTCCCCAGCGCCGATCCGGCAGCTGATAACGCCAATGCCGCACCAGCGGCAGCCAAACCCAGTCCCTGCATAAAAACCTCCCTGCTACTCCATGCTTGTAGCAATAACGCACATTTATGTTTTGTCCGTTTTAGATCGTACTTTAAAGGGATCATACTGATAACCTGACCAGGTATTTCCTACATGTCCGGAGAATTCAAGCATGTTCAGACGTATGCCATGAACAATTACCGCCATTGCAGCAAGTGCAATATTGAGCGAATGTCCCAGAACAAGTATCAAACCCGATCCCAATGCCGCTAGTAAATTACCAAAACCAACTTGCAATGCAATCTCATTGAAGCTCTGCGCCACTGCCAATGTGGCAAGTCCAACAGCAAACAACCGTATATAGGAAATAGTATCTGAGAATGTATTTATCGTAGCCAACACGATATCTGCTATAAGTACCTCAGCAAGTCCTTTTCCTGGTTTTCTGTCCAGAAGGCTAAATACCACAATGAAAAGTATCGCTGCTGCAAACAGATATACAAAAAATGGTGGAAGTGGGGCACCAAGAACCTGATTTTGTGCAATGAAAAACATCACCAGAACCATCATTACCCACCCAAAATTCGCTAAAGCATGCATAACTCTGAATTCCTTGAAAATAACCACTATGTGTGCCAGGGAAAGATGAAGAGCTGCAATATAGAAACAGATGCTCATAATGTTGCGCTGCGATTCAAGCACATAAGCATTCAAGCCCGGGATTATCACCAGATTAAAAGGCGCAATATGAGTAAGGGATTCGATACCAAACCAGCTCCCGGTCATTGCTCCCCACACAATCGTTGTACCGCTTAACACATACATAAGATAAAAGGGTTCTTTACGTTTCAGCTTCGCACCAATTTTTTTATGAACAACGAAGATTACAGCCAGAAACAAAAAACCATAACCGGCATCCCCGATCAACATACCAAAAAAAATGCTGAAAAACAGCAAGAACAACCCGCTGATATCAAGCTCATGATATCCGGGAAGTGTATTGAGAAGCCTGAAAACAGGAGTGATTATCTGTACCCATCTTGGATTCTGAATCAGTGTCGGAGGCTCCTCTCCAGGTGCAGGATCTTCTATGAGCAGCCCCCAGGAGTTACTATGCCCACTCTCGCGCAAAACCTTCAATCTGGTTACAGGACAATATCCCTGTATGTATACCAGTGCTTCAGCATCACCTACCCCATTTCGTACAAGCTCGAAATCACGAGTGGTCTTCAGCTCCGAAAGATAATCCCTTATCGATTTTCGATACATACTGAATGACGAGATTCTGGTAGAAATCTCTTTACATTCATTACGGGTATGCTCTATCTGAGTTTCCAGATCCTGAATGGAATGAGCAGGGATGGCAAATTCAGATAAGGGGAGCATCTGTTCGGTCTTGTAGCTCACGACAGCTATAACCATCTGCCGTTTCTGCGATTCTCCTAAGATTCTGTAGACTATTTCAGATGAAAGTGAATAGGAATTTTTCTTTTTGGGCAACTCATAGAGGCGAATGAAAATTCCCCGTTCTCTCAATTGCTTAATGTCATCAGAGTTGAAGGGCCCCAAAAAGGCAATCCTCTGAGCTTCCTGCTCAAGAGTCGCCAGCCTGTCTTCACAAAAATCCAGTGCTTCACCTTCCCTCACAATTTCATCAACTATTTTTCGAATATCCGGTGATTCAATCTGTTGTTCAACAGTAAATGGAAGCTTCTGCAAGGCGGTTTCTGAAAGGAATATGCTATCTGCTACCTTCTCAAGCGAGGGGCTTTCGGGCGGGTTCACATGACGCACATGCACCACCCCAGTACTCCTCAATTGAGAGATAATTTTATCTTTGTGAGATTTCAATCCGATGATTGTGACCCGCTTCATCTTAACTATCAAATTGAATTCTCCTTATAGTATTCCGGAAATCCATCCTACTCCTTGTGCTCTGCCATTTTCCGTTTGGAAATTTTCCCCCGCACGATTGCTGCGGTCTGCTCATCTGCAATGGAGATCTGAATGGAACGAATAATATCACGTGCTTGCGGAATCTTGACCTTTTCAAAGAGGTTTACCCTTTGATTTGTAATAATCAGTTCCTCATGGATTTGCCTGTATTGCTCCTGAAGAATATCAATCTCCACAAACTGCCCGAACAGTGCTTTTATATTCTCTATTGCCATATCAACCCATAATGGAGTGGTAAAAAGATCATATTCAGCAGGTTCGAAGATTATCTCCTGGAAAACGGGTATTTCTATTCCTGCAATACTGCTCTGAGCTACTCTGATCTCTTTAATCATCAGATATTCCTCAAAACGTGTCTGCTCTCCCAGCACTGCGATCCACTCTTGTATGCTAAGCAGTTGCTCTTCTGCAAATTTCCTTTTTGAATCAAGCTCCTCGGAAATCCTACGAAGTACTGTCTGAAGCTGTTGCTTCTTAAGCTGAAGTGTAGGTAAATAACGGCTGAATAGTTTAAGCGCGTCTCGCTGTTTTTTCAGCTCATTCTTCGTTAAAAGAACTCTTGCCACCTCTACTCTCCTGCTCTGGGATGTCACTCTCTATAATATCACGTTCCAGTGCATAGGAGCTCATGAATATTCCTCCACTCCCCTGTTCTGGAAAGGTAACCTTTAATTCGACACCGGCACTCTTTGCCTTCTCAATCTCCTTATTCCAGTATTTATCGATCAGATCAGACTTGATTCCCACCTCCAGGGGATCAAAACAGATGGACAAAATCAACCACCCTCTGTCCAATGCCTGCTCAAGAGATATATTGACCGACAGATCCATCATGTGTGTTTCAAAGAGCTCGCCATATTTGAGAAGCTTTTTGTCCCATTCACTCATCCGAAAACCCATAGCCCGTTTTTCCTGTGTTTCACGGTAGGATGCAAAAAGTCGTATCATACTATCCATTATCGATCGATGATCATCACGGGTGTTTTTATTCACATTCTGTTTTAACCGACTCAACGAACCAAATGGATCGATTCTCCCGGAGTGCAAATAGAGTTGCCCTTCAGTGATATATCCGGTGTTATCCGGTACAGGATGAGTCACATCGTTTCCCGGCATCGTGGTCACCGCCAGAATGGTAAGTGAGCCCGCCCCTTCGAAATCGACAGCCTTTTCATATCGTTTAGCTAATTGACTATACAGATCTCCGGGATACCCCCGGTTTGATGGCACCTGCTCCATAGTAACGGCGATTTCCCGAAGTGCATCTGCGAAATTCGTCATGTCAGTTAATAATACCAGTACATCTTTACCCTCAATGGCAAATTGCTCCGCTACGGCAAGGCAAAGATCTGGCACCAGAAGCGCTTCAACTACCGGATCTGCAGCTGTATGCACGAAAAATATCGAGCGACCCAACGCCCCACCACTCTCAAGCTCGTTTTTGAAAAACAGATAATCATCATACTTCAGACCCATTCCGCCCAACACAATTAGATCTACTTCTGCTTGTAAAGCTATTCTGGCAAGGAGCTGATTATAGGGCTCACCCGAAATGGAGAAAATCGGAAGTTTCTGTGAGACGACCAGAGAATTAAATAAGTCAATCATCGGGATACCAGTTCTAATCATGCGATTTGGGATAATGCGCTTTGCCGGATTCACAGTAGGTCTACCTAGTTCCATCATGTTTTCTGTTAAATGAGGACCGGTATCTATCGGCTGACCTGCACCATTGAAAATCCTCCCAAGCAGATTCTCAGAAGCAGATATCCGCATGGGATGGCCCAAAAAACGGACCTGATCGCGTGTTGAAATCCCCCTGCCCCCTGAAAACACCTGCAAATCTATTCTTTTACCGTTAATCCGTATCACTTCTGCCAGCGAACTGCCGCTTTGCATCGTCACCTCTGCAAGCTCACCATAACTGACATCTTCAGCAGAAACAGTTATTACATTTCCTGCGACCGAAAGTATGCGATTGTGAATTTTATACATACTCCTTCACCTCATTGAGTACAGCACGAATCTCCGACTCTTTTTCTTTGAATGGTGTTGAATTCCATGCGGAGTAGTTCCAGTCCAGAAATTTCTGCCGAAGCCGGTTAAAGAAAGAACGAGCCTGACTTTTATCGGAAAAGTGCATCTGCGCTTCAACCAGTTCCCTGAGTAGGTTGAAAACATGAATCTGCCTTTCCCCCGAAGTAAAACCGTCCACCTCATCGAATGAATTCTGCTGCAAGTACACCGCATCAATAAATTCACTTTTAAGGTAGATAAGAAAGTCATCCATCGTAGTGCCCTCCTCACCCACTACCCGCATCATCTGATTGACCTCATCACCCCGTATCAAAACCTGATGCATCTGCTCCACTGCAGAGTGCTCAATTACTCCTGCATATTTACTCCAGCTCTCAAGTGGATTAATCGCTGGATAACGACGTGCATCTGATCGTGCTCGTGAAAGTCCGTGAAACGCTCCCACTACCTTTAGTGTACCCTGAGTCACAGGCTCTTCGAAATTCCCCCCTGCCGGGCTAACCGTACCACCCACCGTAACCGATCCGGTTGATCCACCTTTTAACTGCACAAATCCAGCCCGCTCATAGAAGGAAGCTATTCTTGATTCAAGATAGGCTGGAAAAGCCTCCTCCCCCGGAATCTCCTCCAACCTTCCGGATATCTCCCGCATAGCCTGCGCCCAACGCGATGTGGAATCGGCAAGGAGAAGCACATGCAAGCCCATCTGCCGATAGTACTCAGCCATAGTTACAGCCGTGTACACACTTGCCTCTCGCGATGCAACAGGCATTGAGCTGGTATTACATATAATGATTGTCCTTTCCATAAGAGAACGCCCGGTCCGCGGATCTTTAATGTGAGGAAATTCCCTCAGAAGTTCCACAACCTCTCCAGCCCGCTCACCACAAGCAGCAATAATGACAACATCCACCTGAGCATGTCTGCTTGTCACATGCTGCAGAACCGTTTTCCCTGCCCCGAATGGTCCCGGAATACAGTAGGTTCCTCCCAACGATACAGGAAAAAAGGTGTCGATCACCCGTATCCCAGTCACCATTGGATCTACCGGAAGCAGACGCTCCTTGTAGATGGAGATCGCCACTTTCACCGGCCAGGTAAACGTCATTGTCAGGTCTCTGGTGGTACCCCGCTCATCACGAAGAACAGCAATCTGCTCTTTGAGAGTGTACACCCCTTCGGGTTTTATGCTGTCTACCACTAACGAACCGTTTACATCGAAGGGTACCATGATTTTGTGCTCTAGTATCCCCTCAGGAACCTTCCCCAGATAACTACCAGCTACCACCCGATCACCCACT
>OBJA01000638.1_pt1 | contig 28690 bp, 19 predicted proteins | sample 1519751 | NCBI WGS metagenome assembly OBJA01 (sample SAMEA3881238, study PRJEB22517) | soil metagenome | biome: lake sediment; feature: soda lake sediment; material: sediment, water from around vicinity | place: India | collected 2013-12-23 | depth 3 m
AACTGGGTGTATATCCCGATTCATGGAGTTATATAAGGCCCCAATCGATTATTCATAAATACCGTTACCCGGCAAACCTGGAAGAGTTTGAGCGTTATCCCAATGTTGATTGGCAGGATGAACTTTTTAAATCGTATGCAATGGCATACAACGCCAATATCAACGTTTCGGGGGGTACCAGCTTTGTAAAATATTTTGCAGCGGCCGATTTTGTGCACGAAGGTGACCTGTTCCGGATCTTTGACAACGGACGTAACTATGAATCGGGTTTTAGCTTTAACCGGGTTAACGTACGAAGCAACCTTGATTTTAAGTTGACAAACTCAACTACTTTCAAAGTAAACCTTGCAGGATCAAATGGTGCAAGACAAACCCCATGGGGGCAGACAAATTCAGGCGACTGGTTTACATCCCAGCAGTGGGCCGGTGCATACAACATTGCTCCGGATGTGTTTCGTCCAAAATATGCGGATGGTTCGTGGGGATTTTATCCAAATATTTCGAACGTAACCAACTCGGCAGCCAACCTGGCGCTGGCTGGTGTTATGACCACTACTACAACGCGTATAAACACAGACTTTATACTGGAGCAGAAACTTGATTTTATTACAAAGGGATTAAGTGCAAGGGGAGCTGTTTCATGGGATAATACCTTCGTAGAAAGTAACCGTGGAATTAATGATCTTTATAATGATGCGCAGCAAAAATGGATTGACCCCGATACCGGTTTGGCAAACTATAAGCAGGATTATGAGAATAACAACAAGTTTGATTTTATGCAGGGGGTATTGTGGAACATCAATGGAGGTTCAGTCTCAAACGGGTCAACACAACGTAACCTTGACTATCAGCTGCAGCTGAACTGGGCTCGTAATTATGGACGGCATGGCCTGACAGGTATGGGACTTTTCAGCCGCAAGGAAAATGCACGGGGGAGCATGATCCCCACTTTCCGTGAAGACTGGGCATTCCGTACAACCTATGATTATGCATCGAGGTACTTCCTGGAATACAACGGAGCTTACAACGGATCCGAAAAATTCAGTAAAGATTACCGGTTTGCATTCTTTAACTCAGGAGCTATCGGCTGGATGATTTCTGAAGAATCGTTTATGGAATCCCTCGGATTTCTGGATATGTTAAAAGTCAGGGCTTCTTATGGTGAGATCGGGGATGATTATGGTGACCGGTTTCTGTATATGACACAATGGGCCTATGGCGGCAGCTCTTCACTTGATTTGAACCAGGGAAGAAGTCCATACGAATGGTACCGCGAAGCAGCTGTTGGGAACCCCGATGTACGCTGGGAGACTGTTAAGAAGTTTAACGTGGGTACCGATTATGCTTTTTTCAATGGTTTACTTGCAGGTAGTATTGAATATTTCCGCGATAAACGTGTCGATATTCTGATCAGGGGTGGCGACCGCGCGGTTCCTTCCTATTTTGGAGCTACTCCTCCTACCGCAAACCTGGGTAGAGTAAGTACCGAAGGGTATGAAGCGGAGCTGCGCATAAATAAAGTGCTTTCAAACGGGCTGCGGCTTTGGGCTGATATGAACATGACCCATGCACAGAATGTGATTGAGGAACGCGACGATCCCGCTTTGTTTGAATCGTATCGGAAACAGCAGGGGTATAGCATTGGTCAGACCAGGGCACATGTTGATGCCGGATTTTTCCATACCTACGATGCCCTTTATGGCAGTCCGCAGCACGATACCAACGACGGATATAAAATTCCGGGAGATTATTACATAATTGACTTTAACGGTGATGGTGTTGTTGACAACAAAGACGGGATTCCATATGGTTATTCCAGTTCTCCCCAGAATACGTATAATACAACTGTGGGTTTTGCATGGAAAGGATTGAGTGGCTTTGTTCAGTTTTACGGAGTTAGCAACGTAACCCGTAATGTGACACTTACCAGTTTCGGCAGCAACCTGAATACTGTATACGATATGGGTACCTGGTGGTCGAAAGATACTCCGGATGCGGATGTTACCGTACCTCGTTGGTTATCGCGTCCAAGCTATAATAACGGTACTCAGTTTTTGTTCGATGGTTCCTATATCCGTCTGAAGAATGCCGAATTGGCCTATACCTTTGATAAGGGATGGCTGAACACCATTGGTTTTGGTGCCTTGAAAGTATTCGTGAATGGGAACAACCTTTGGGTGAAGTCGAAAATGCCCGATGACCGTGAATCTAATTTCGCCGGCAGCGGTGGACAGGGTGCTTACCCTACAATGAAGCGTTATAATTTTGGTGTCAGATTTACATTATAATATTGAAAACAATGAAACAGATATATAAGACTCTTTTATGGGGCAGCCTGCTGTCCGTAACGTTGGGGCTTTTTTCCTGTGAAGATTATTTGGAGAAAGCGCCGGAATCGATTATCTCTGAAGAAGTTGCCTTTCAGAATTTTAGAAACTTTCAGGGATTTGTAGAGGAGATCTACAATATGATTCCCGATAAGGAAAAGAAATACTGGACAACTTCCTGGAACTGGGGTGATGATGAGCTGTTCAATCTTGAAGGCAGCTGGCACATGACAAACCAGGTTGACCTTGGAAACTTCTGGGCATGGCAAAACAATGCAAGTACCTGGTTCGACGACGATGATCCTAGCCCGACTTCCACTGATAAATTTCGTCATGGGTTGTATGCACATGCATGGTATGCTATCCGCAAGGCCAACATGGGGCTTGAAAACTTAAACTTGCTCACCTCAGCAACGCAGGAAGAAAAGGACCTGATTGCAGGGCAGTTGTATTTCTTCCGCGCATGGTGGCATTTCGAGATGATGCAGTACCTGGGAGGGCTGCCTTACATCGATCAGGTACTGCCTTCAGGTGAAAAACCTACATTGCCGCGCCTTTCCTACCACGAATGTGCCGATAAAGCCGGAGCCGATTTCGCAAAAGCTGCTGAATTGTTGCCAATTGACTGGGACAATACAAACGTTGGTAAAAATACAGTTGGAAAAAACCAGCTGCGTATCAATAAAATTATGGCCCTTGGTTATCTGGGCAAGAATTATCTGTGGGCCGGAAGTCCTTTGATGGTGCACGGAGCTCAAACCGGTGGGGGGCAGACCTATAATTACGATGAGGCTTACACCCGCAAGGCTGCTGATGCTTTTGGCGAATTGCTTGATCTGGTTGAAAGCGGGCAGACCCAATATGCATTGGTAGAATTTGATTACGAAGATATTTACAATCACAAGAAAACAAGCAGTGCCACTTCAAAGTACAGCGACATTTTCTATACCACCGGACAAAACTGGTTAATGCCCGGATCAACAGAAGCAATATTCCGCGGACCTTCCACCGATTCGAACGGCAGTAACTGGAATACTACAAAAACGTTTGGTCCTAAGGTTAAGGGAATGGTTGAACACGATAACATTATTCACCACCCAACAGCCAATTATGTCAATAATTACGGAATGGCCAACGGATTGCCCCTGAACGATCCGGAATCGGGATTCGACCCGGAGTATCCTTTTAAGGACCGTGACCCGCGCTTCTATCATGACATCGTTTTTGATGGTTTTAAATATGTTAACGGTACAATGCCTGCTGATATGGAATACCTGCGTTACACAGGTCTGCATACCGGGGGAACTATGAGAAATCCTGCTGACGGCAGCCGCACCGGGTATTTTATCCAGAAGTTGGTACCGCATACCGCTAATAAGTATGACGGAGCCTATAACTGGAGTTTCAACATGCATACTTACCTGCCGTACATGCGTTTAGGCGATATCTACACCATGTATGCCGAAGCCTGTGCTGCGTTTGGAGGCGCTACTGGCAAATCATCAAAATTCTCGAAGACAGCTGAAGAGGCGATCAATACCCTGCGCGACCGTGTGGGAGCCGGACATGTTCATGCTTCCTATACTGCCGATCGCAATAAGTTTATTGATGAAGTAAGAAGAGAACGTGCCGTGGAATTATCGTTCGAAGGGTTCCGCTTTAATGACTTGCAGCGTTGGTTGCTGCTGACCGAATATCCTTACAATGTAAAAACCTCCCATGAGTTTGACCGGGTAGAAAGCGATAATTTCTATAAGGAAAATGATCCCCGGAATGCCAGGGTGGCTAATTTTAGGGAAGAAGTTATTTTAACACGTCAATTTGGAACGAAACATTATTGGTTTCCGCTGAAAATTTCTGATACCGCCATGTATCCGGAGTTCGGCCAGAACCCAGGATGGTAATCCACAGGCAGCTAAAGTATTGTATAATAATAAATGAATAAACAATGAAACATATACAAACAAGATTCATTTTATTTGCAATGTTTGTTCTTTTTCCATTTTTGATGGAAGCACAGACAATTGCAGTAAATGAAACTGATTCGCTAAATACCGATAAAGACCCGCTGGTGCAGGTATCTTTTCGCAAGGTAGCTCAGAGTGACCTTTTAGGAGGGGTTTCAGTGGTCAATGTCGAGGAGTTGATGGAGAAAAACTATCATACGTATAGTTTGGACAATATGCAAGGATTTATTGGCGGTTGGAACGGAAATTCATTATGGGGTATGGGCGAATACCTGGTTCTGGTTGATGGTATTCCACGCGATGCCAACAATGTGTTACCAACCGAGATTGAACAAATCACATTTTTAAAAGGAGCTTCTGCTGTCGTTCTTTATGGTAGCCGCGCTGCTAAAGGGGTGGTTTACATTACAACAAAGAGGGGGAAATCAGGACCGCTTCAGATCGATGTTCGTGCCAATACAGGGTTTCATGTTGCAAAGAGCTATCCTAAGTATTTGGGTTCAGCTGAATATATGACCCGCTACAACGAGGCCCGTGCCAACGATGGTTTGTCGCCACTTTACAGTGATGCTGACATATACAATTACGGTTCGGGGAGTAATCCCTACCGGTATCCAAACGTTGATTTCTATTCTTCTGAATTTCTTAAGAATGCCTACAACCGTTCGGATGTAACAGCCGAAATATATGGAGGTAGCGACCGTGCACATTTCTATACCAATATCAGCTACTATCATCAGGATGACATCCTGAAATTTGGAGAGGCTGAAAACAACAACACAAACCGGTTAAATGTTCGTGGTAACATCGACGTTAAGATTAACGATGCGATCAACGCCTATATCAATACCAATGCTACTTTCTATAATTCAAGAAGTGCCAATGCAAGCGGTGATGATTACTGGACATCGGCTGCCAATTTACGTCCCAATCGTGTAGCTCCGTTAATTCCATTGAGCTATATCGATCAGAATAACATCAGTTCATGGGAGCTGATCAACGGCAGCAGAAATCTTATTGGAGGGGAGTATTTCCTTGGTGGAACACAGGTTGATCAGACCAACATATTTGCTGATTATTATGCCGGTGGCAACAGTAAATGGACCAGCCGCCAGTTTCAGTTTGACACGGGAATCGATTTTGATTTGGCTGGCCTGCTTGACGGGTTATCGTTTCATACTCAGTTTGCCGTAGACTACGCTACTTCATACACCACCTCTTATAACAACAGTTATGCAGTTTATGCACCTTCGTGGTACAATTACAACGGGGTGGATGTGATTGGTGGACTGACAAAGTACAACAACGATGAAAAATCGGGAGTACAGAATATCAGCGGAAGTACAAGCAGACAAACAATTGCTTTTTCTGGATATTTCGATTATCAGAAATCGTTAAACGATGCCCACAACTTTTCAGCAATGCTTGTTGCAACCGGTTTCCAGCGGACCATGTCTGCCGAATACCACCGGACAAGCAATGCGAACCTGGGTTTGCAGTTTGGATACAATTACAAAAGGAAATTATATCTGGATGCCGCAGTTGCCGGGGTGCATTCTGCCAAACTGGCCGAAGGAAACCGCAATGCATTTTCACCCTCTGTAACTTTGGGATGGAAATTAATTGAAAACACATCATCTGTTGATGAACTGATGTTAAGTGGTTCAGCCAGCATATTGAATACCGATCTTGACATTGCCGAGTATTACATGTACCAGGCAACCTACACCCAAGGCAGTGGTGCCTGGTGGGGCTGGTACGACGGAGCAGTTGAACGTTCCACAAATTCAAAAAGAGGTGCCAATGAGGACCTGACGTTCATTAAGCGTAAGGAGCTTTCGGCCAACCTGAGGGCTTCGTTATGGAACAGGAAGGTTATGGTAAATACATCGGCTTTTGTGAATACAATGGAGGGAATGATTATTGAACCTATGACCATTTTCCCGAACTATTTCTTTACATATTATCCCGATGCATCGTTTGTTCCAAATGTGAATTTTAACAACGACATGCGTATGGGTTATGATTTCAGGGTAGATTTCAACCAACGGATCGGCCAGGTTGATTTAACACTGGGTGTAGCTGGTACATATTATACCACTGAAGCAACACAGCGTGATGAAAATAATGAGTTTGCATACCAGAATCGCCAGGGTCGTGCCATTGATGGCATATGGGGATTGGAATCTGCAGGTTTGTTCCAAAGCCAGGAGGAAGTGGAAAGCTCACCTGATCAACGTTTTGGAGGTACTGTAAAAGCGGGCGATATAAAATATGTTGATCAGAATGGTGACAATGTCATCGACGATAAAGATGTTGTTTTCTTAGGACGCGGCGGCTGGAGCGGGGCGCCTTTCACTACAGGTGTGAACTTTACTGCCAAATGGAAAAACTTCACTCTTTTTGCCTTAGGCACCGGTAATATGGGAGCGTATGCTGTTAAAAACAACTCTTATTTCTGGGTTTACGGAGATCGTAAATATTCGGAAGTGGTTCGCGACCGTTGGACAGAGGAAACAAAAGCAACAGCCACGTATCCCCGGTTAACAACCGAGAGCGGCAGCAACAATTTCCGTACCTCGGACTACTGGATGTATAAAACCGACCGGTTCAACCTGGCGAAGGTCCAGTTGACATACGATTTCCCGAAGTTATCGAATTCCATTATCCATAATGTATCAACATATGTGAGTGGGTCTAACTTGTTAACAATATCAAATGAACGTGAAATTCTGGAGATGAATACAACAAGCTCTCCTCAGACACGATTCTATAACTTCGGTATAAAAGCCGTATTCTAATGAATGAGTAAAAAAAATAGGAATTAGTTATGAAAAATTTATCAATACTTTTGGTCCTTGTACTATTGATATCATCCTGCGAAGATCTTTTTGAACCTGCGCTGGAGAATAACCGCGACCTCGACGCAATGTACAATGAACCTACTTATGCACAGGGCATTTTAGGCAATGCCTACATTCTGCTTCCTTACTCATCGGCTCCCAACAGCGATGTGGCAACCGATGATGCGGTATCTAACGACAATGCGAATAGCTATCTGGCAATGGCTACCGGTTCATGGTCAGCCAATAACAATCCGATGTCGCAATGGCAGGCCCGCAGAAATGCAATACAATACCTGAATTTATTCCTTGAGAACGTAGATGAGGTAGTATGGAGTAAGGACGAAGTTATCCGCACAATGTACAACGACCGTTTGAAAGGAGAAGCCTATGGTTTGCGTGCTTTGCAGACGTATTATCTTTTACTTGCACATGGCGGCTGGACTCAGGATGGTACCCTGCTGGGAATACCTCTATTGACAGAACCGGAAAATGTTTCCTCCGATTTTAACAAGGCCAGGGATACTTTTCAGAAAGGGATCGAACAGATTCTTTCCGATGCCCAGCAAGCAATCGATCTCCTGCCGTTGGATTACGGCGACATTTCGGATGCAGAAATTCCTCAGAAATACAAGGCATTGGGTGTAACAAATGCCGGCGACTACAACCGTGTAAATGGGAATCATTTTCGCGGACGTATAACCGGGCGTATTGTTGAAGCCATTCGTGCACAGGCTGCTTTATTGGCTGCCAGCCCTGCTTACAGTGCTGGAACTACAATATCATGGGAAGACGCTGCCAACTTTGCAGCAACAGTAATCGACCGCAAAGGTGGACCCAGTGGGTTGGCCCCAAATGGTGGAACATGGTATACCAAAGATCAGATCGACAATCTGGGTTCAGGTGTAAATCCTGCAGAAATTCTTTGGAGAGGGGATATCGGACAGAGCCTTTCACTGGAAGCCGATAACTATCCTCCATCACTCTACGGTCGTGGACGTGTAAATCCAACGCAAAACCTTGTCGATGCTTTTCCAATGGTCAATGGTTATCCAATTTCTGACCCGGCAAGTAATTTTGATCCTGCGAATCCTTATGCCAACCGCGATCCCCGCCTGACGAAATACATTGTTGTGAATGAAAGTGTTCAGGGACCCAATAACAGTGTTATTGTAACCGGAACCTATGGTACAAACAACGATGCCCTTAACCGTGAAAGCGGCAGATCGACCCGTACAGGTTATTATTTGCGCAAATTACTGCGGTCGGATACGAACCCGAACCCGCAGTTTAACACCGAACAGAAGCATTATACTGCACGCATCCGTTATACTGAACTATACCTGGCTTATGCCGAAGCGGCAAACGAAGCCTGGGGACCTACAGGAACCGGAGGGAATGCGTATTCTGCTTATGATGTGATCAAAGCTATCCGCGAAAGGGCAGGCATTGGTGTTGGAGGCAACGACGAATACCTTGAAATGGTTAAAGCCGATCAGTCAATGATGCGCGATCTCATTCGCAACGAACGTCGTTTGGAGCTTTGTTTCGAAAACCATCGTTTCTGGGATTTACGCCGCTGGAAAGTTGCCAACCTGAATGAAACCGCCCGCGGTTTGAGAATTGAGAAAACTAACGGCAATCTGATCTATAATCCGATAAATGTTGAAGCCAGAGATTACAAAGATTATATGTATCATGGTCCGATCCCTTATGGAGAAATCCAGAAATGGAGCAACCTGCAACAGAATGCTGGCTGGTAATTGTTAATGATAAATACTGAAAAAAATGAAACAGTTTAAATTTTTATGGATATTAACCGCCGGACTCTTAACATTAGGGTTGGTATCTTGCCAAAATCAGGATATCGAGTTTCCGGATTTCGATTACAGTACTGTGTATTTTCCATACCAGTACCCGGTGCGCACAATGGTGTTGGGCGACGATATATATGATAATACACTTGACAATGAGCATAAAATAAAGATTTATGCTACCGTGGGTGGTCTTTACCAAAATAAGAAAAGCATCAGCATCGATGTTGAGGTGAATAATGCTTTAACAAATAATTTGTTTTTTGGCGATGACTCACCGGTACTGGCAATGCCTTCAAATTATTATTCGTTGGCTGCCAGCAAAATTACTTTGAATGGCACATTACAGGATGGTGTTGAAGTACAATTGACAGATGCATTCTTTGCCGATCCGAAAGCGGTTGAAAATACCTATGTGATTCCGTTGCAGATGAAAAATGTTACAAACGCCGATTCCATTCTGTCGGGGATTCCAAAAGATGACGGAGCTGTCCGTCCGAACCTTGCCGACTGGGAAGTGCAACCTAAAGATTTCGTGCTTTACTGTGTGAAGTTCATCAATCCATGGCATGCATATTATTTGCGTCGTGGTGAGGATGTGATTACCGAAGGTGGCGAAACAACTACCAATGTACGCCGGCAGGAGTTTGTTGAAAAGGATGAGGTTGTACATATGAAAACAATTTCAATGAATTCAGTAGAGTATCCTGTCACTGTAGTTAACACCGGCAATACAAATCAAACGGTGAATCTGATTCTGACATTTGATAATGACAACAGGTGTACTGTTTCTACAACAACAGAAGGATTTACTGCCTCCGGTACGGGCTCATTTGTTAAAGATGGAGAAAAACAAAGCTGGGGCAATAAAGACCGTAATGCAATCTATCTGGATTACACTATTGATATGGTTGGTAAATCATATGCTTCCACCGATACGTTGGTTGTACGCGACCGGGGTATTACTATGGAAACATTCTCTCCTTCGTATGTAGTTAACTAATCGTTTAAATCGAGATGAATATGAAATATTTTAATAAATTTTGGCTGGGTGCTATTGCATTAGGGGTGTTAGCATCTTGCGAGAAAGAAAGTTTACTTGACTACCCGGTCGAGAAGCCAGAAAGTCTTGCCCGGTTAGAATACCTGAATGATTATGATGTATTGAAATCCTATGTTGACCGCAGCGCCAGTCCCAGCTTTAAGTTGGGAGCCGGCGTATCGGTCGATAACTTTAATCAAAAAGGATTATCCTATAGCCATATCGTTTCCAATTTTGATGAAGTTACCGCCGGCTGGGAAATGAAACACGGCGCCATTGTACAGAAAGATGGAAGTTTAAATCTGGCACGAGTAATAAATTTTGTAAATACGGCCCAGGAAGCTGGCATAACAATTTATGGACACACTTTGGCATGGCATGCCAACCAAAATGCAGAATATCTGAACAGCATTATTGCTGATCGGGAAATTGAGATTGATCCTGATGATGCCAACAACAGTTTGCATATTATAACACCCAATGCTAATGCCAACATTTGGGATTGGCAGCTGAATTACAAACTGCCTGCTCCGTTAACGCAAGGAGTTGAGTATACATTAAAAATGCGTGCAAAAGCTTCAAAACCATTTACTGTTGCTTTTTGGCGAACTGATGGTTCGACAACCAATTATGGGCCTGACATAGCGTTTGGTGAAAGCTGGGGTGAAGCCTCGGTAACATTTAAACCTACCATGAATGCTACCACATTGCAGTTTAATTTCGGAACCTTTGCCGGCGACCTTTATTTTGATGACATGGTTCTTACAGCAAGTGGTTCTGAAGAGAATTTAATTGTAAATGGAAATTTCGATCAGGAAAGTTTGAGCGGATGGGAAAAACCGGGTTGGCATGGTTACACTTTCCTTGTTGAACCTGTTGCCGCCGGACCTGCCAAGTGGTGGACAAATCTTGTTAATAACAGCAATGTCGAAAGCGACGATGTTTCCAGCTTCTTTGCTACAGAGATAACAGTTGGTCCCGGTCCTGCAACAATAGGTGCTGATGGTACAGGAGCTGATGGTGTAGGAAGAGCAATTGTTGTTAAATCGGGAGATAATCCCGCTAACGAATGGGATACCCAGTTCTTTGTAAAAGCGCCGCAATTATTGCAGGCAGGCCAGGCCTACCGGTTTAGTATGAAGATTAAGGCGGATAAACCGGCAACAATCAATTCTCAGGCGCATAATAACCCAGGTGGTTATGTGCATTGGGCAATGGTTGGTAGTCCTGCTGTTACTACCGAGTGGAAAGAATATACAAATTCCGGGATCATTTCTGGTGAACAGGCTGGCTCTAACGGCATGAACACCATCGCTTTTAACCTTTCTGTTTTAAAAGAAGCCAATACATATTATTTTGATGATATTGTATGGGAGATTGAGGAGTCGGGTGATAAAATCCCGCTGACACCCGAAGAAAAGGCTGATACCCTTTCCTGGGCGTTGGAGAACTGGATTGCCGGAACTCTTGAAGTTACCAAAGGTTACGTGAAAGCCTGGGATGTGGTAAATGAACCTATGGATGATGGAAACCCGTATGAACTGAAAACAGGTGTTGGTAAAACAAATATGGCTGCTGATGAGTTTTACTGGCAGGATTACCTGGGCAAGGACTATGCCGTGATGGCTTTCAACCTGGCCCGCCAATACGGGAACCCGGATGATATTCTCTTTATCAACGACTATAACCTGGAATACAACCTCGATAAATGCAGGGGTTTAATACAGTATGTGGAATACATCGAAAACCAGGGAGCACAGGTAGATGGCATTGGAACCCAGATGCATATTTCAACCGATTCCGATAAGGATAAAATCGTAGAAATGTTTGAACTGCTTGCCGCTACTGGTAAGCTGATTAAAATATCAGAACTTGATATGGGTGTTGGAGTTACAACTTCTGAAGCAACCGATGAGCACTATATTGCCCAGGCAGAAATGTATAAGTTTGTTGTTCAGAAGTACCTGGAGATCATCCCTTCCAGCCAGCAATACGGTATAACAATATGGAGTCCGTTGGATAGCCCCACCGGCTCTTCCTGGAGACCCGGTCAACCAATCGGGTTATGGACCGAAGGTTATTACCGGAAACGTGCTTATGCAGGATTCGCCGATGGGCTTTCCGGAAATTAAATTGGTTTAAAAAGAATAGGTAACGAAAGGGGCAGTTTTTAAAAAATTGCCTCTTTCTTTTTTTGATAGAGCGGCAAATTGCCCCCGCATTGAAAACACTCCAACAAGTGCTTAAGCAAATGTGTCTTAAAGTGGAAATCAAATGTCTTAAATATAAAATATTTTGTAATTTGCGTCCTTATTTTTGATTGGTGGGTGTTAAAGCCTTTTTCCGCATCGAGGCAGTATGCATTTCGGTAGGAATTAAATAAACAATGAATGGTTAGTTTACAGAAATACCTTGGATGGATAATTGTTGGAATTGTCCTGCTGTTTGTTGCATGCGAAAAAAAATCAGATGAACATCTGGGTTTGCCAGCTTCACTTTTCTTTATCGAACATTCCCTGCCCGATTATCGGAGCCGGATACTCGTTCATTTATCCGCAGAGATCGCAACCATCCATCAATTATCAGTTGGAGCTTTGGGAATGAAGTTGGTGAACAATATACAGGTGAAGCCGGAGCCGAAATTGCACAACGATTGAATAAAATTGTAAAGGAAGAAGATCCGACACGTCAAATAAGTGCAGCAACAACAATGATTCAAAGTTATTAACTCTTAAGTATCTTGATTAACTTTGGAGACTAAAAACAGACTACAATTGAAAAGCTGAAAAAAAATGATAAGAAATTTGATTATACTTCTAACATCTGTTTTTTTGGTAGTGGAAATCCATGCCCAGGAAATTCCGTTAGTGTATAATGTTGAAAATACCGGTGCATTCTATCCAGCCCCGGTTTTTCCTGATACCAGTCAACTTCCAATAATTGAACCACTGACCGATCCCTTTGCATGGTCCGATGGAAGCGGTCGCTCAACCGATTTCTCTGATTGGGGCCGTCGGCGGGCTGAAATAGGTGCTGAAATACAACATTATGAAATTGGTCCCAAACCGGGTGATCCTGACCAGTTGGAGGCCACTTTTAATAACGATACGCTAACAATACAAATAACCGTAAAGGGTGAAACATTGACATTGACATCTGTTGTAATTTTACCCCAAGGAGAGGGGCCTTTTCCTGCGGTGATCGGGATAGGAAGGCCTTCGGGAAGTTTGCCTCCCGATATGTTCAGCAGCCGGAATATAGCTCAGATCTCCTTTAATTTTGCCCAGGTTATGGCTCATCAGCAAAACCGGGGCAGCGAACCCATTAATAAATTATATCCTGAACTGGCGCATATGGGTGCATACAGTGCCTGGTCCTGGGGGGTCAGCCGTTTAATTGATGGACTGGAACTGGTTCAGGATGTGCTTCCAATTGATTTGAAGCATGTGGGGATTACCGGTTGTTCTTTTGCCGGTAAAATGGCCCTTTATGCCGGAGCCTTCGATGAGAGGATTGCTTTGGTCATTGCACAGGAATCGGGTGGGGGTGGTGCTGCCTCCTGGCGAGTTTCAGAAACACTTGGGAATGTGGAAACATTGGGAAGGACAAGTAACGTATGGTTTTTGGAGGAGATGTTTCAATTTGCCAATGTGGTGCCAAAACTGCCGTTCGATCATCATGAGCTTATGGCCATGGTTGCACCCCGTGCTTTATTGTGTCTGGGAAATACCGACTATGAATGGCTTGCCGATGAATCGGGATATATATCGTGTCAGGCGGCCAAACGCGTTTGGGAAACCTTTGGGATAGCCGACCGGTTTGGTTTTTCGATCGTGGGAAACCATGGTCATTGCCAGCTGCCGGAAAGTCAAAGACCCGAAGTGGGGGCCTTCCTTGACAAATTCCTGCTGGGAGATAAAACTGCCGACACACTTGTTGAAGTTCACCCTTTCGAAGGTGTGGATTATGCCCGGTGGACCGCCTGGTGGGGAACTGAAAAACCGTTTTTAAAAGAAATAAGTGGCAAAGAATAGAAGTCACTTCTTTTGATTAATAAATATTAACATGAATAGGATGAATTTAAAAATAACCAAAAAATTGATCAGCTTTATTTTATACATACTTATTTCCGTTTTGATTTCAACGCCAATTGTTGCTCAACAAGATGCAGGCTATATAACAATAAACAAGGCGGCAGGAGTTTTTGCTATCGTCGAGAATAACATGGCAACACCGGTTGTTATTGATACGAATGATTATCCGGGAATTGCCTCGGTTGCCGGATGGTTTGCCAATGATATAAAAATGGTTACGGGACAGGCGCCTGAAATTAGTAATACTGAAAAAACCGGCTCCGGGCAGATCATTTTGGTTGGAACAATTGGCAGGAATCAATGGATTGACCGGTTGGTGGCAGAGGGAAAACTCGATGTTGCTGACATAAAGGGGCAATGGGAACGGAGCCTGACACAGGTCGTTGAGAAACCCTTTCCCAATGTAGAAAAGGTATTGGTGTTGGCAGGAAGCGATAAAAGGGGTACCATTTACGCAATGTTGAATCTGACACGCGAAATGGGCGTTTCTCCCTGGTATTGGTGGGCCGATGTTCCTGTTGACCAGCATGCAGAAGTGTATGTTAAACCTGGTCGCTATACAACTGAAAGCCCGAAGGTGAAATACCGGGGAATTTTCCTGAATGACGAAGAACCTGCTCTGGGTGGTTGGGTCCGTACAACGTTTGGCGATTTCAACCACCAGTTTTATGAAAAGGTGTTTGAACTGATTCTCCGGCAACGCGGGAACTTTCTTTGGCCTGCTATGTGGGGCAAAGCCTTTTACGATGACGACCCGGAGAATGGCCGCCTGGCTGATGAACTGGGCATAGTGGTAAGCACTTCGCACCACGAACCCCTTGGAAAGGCTCATGTTGAGTGGGAACGGTACGGAACAGGAGCATGGGATTACAGTAAAAACCCCAGGGTGCTGACCGACTTCTGGACAAAGGGCATGGAGCGCATGAAAGATTATGAAACGGTTGTTACTGTTGGTATGCGTGGCGATGGTGACGAAGCTATGACTGAAGGTACCAATATTGCCTTGCTCGAAAAAATTGTGCGCGACCAGCGCAAAATCATCAGCAAAGTGACCGGCAAAAAGCCTGAAGAAACACCCCAGGTTTGGGCGCTTTATAAAGAAGTGCAGGATTATTACGATAAAGGCATGAGGGTGCCCGATGATGTTACATTGCTTCTTTGTGACGACAATTGGGGCAATGTGCGCAAACTGCCCGATATAAATGCTCCGGAACATAAAGGCGGTTTTGGAATGTACTACCATTTTGATTATGTGGGCGGCCCCCGGAATTACAAATGGATTAACGTTAGCCAGATTCAGCGGATATGGGAGCAGATGAACCTGACCTATAGCCATGGTGTAGACCGGATATGGGTGGTAAACGTGGGCGACCTGAAACCGATGGAATATCCCATCAGCTTCTTTCTGGATATGGCCTGGGATCCAACTCAGTTCAATCCACAGAACCTGCTGCTGCATACCGAGAACTGGTGTGCCGAACAATTTGGGGAAAAATATGCCAAAGAGGCAGCGCGGATAATAAACATGTATACAAAATTTAACCACCGCGTGACCCCCGAACTGCTGAATGCCAAAACATATAGTCTTGAAAATTACAGCGAGTTTGAACGGGTGCGAAATGATTACCGTGACCTTTCTTTGGATGCCTTACGTTTGTACAATTTGATCCCCGATAAGTACAAAGATGCGTTCGATCAGTTGGTGCTCTTTCCTGCAAATGCAAGTTCGAATCTATACGAGATGTACTATGCCGTTGCTAAAAATCATCAGTTGGCTGATGCCAATGATATCGCGGCCAATGATTGGGCTTTGGTAGTTAAGGAATGCTACGACCGGGACTCATTGCTGACCGAGCATTACAACACACAGATAGCCGGCGGGAAATGGATTCATACAATGGACCAGATCCGCATTGGTTATACATACTGGCAGGAGCCCCGGCAACGAAGAATGCCGCAGGTAAAATGGGTGGATACGCCACCGGTACCAAATGCTGAACTGGCATTCAAAGAAGCTGACGGCTATGTATCTATTGAGGCTGAGAATTTCCAGCTGGCCAAAGGAACCGAAAAAATTAACTGGGAAGTGATACCTTACCTGGGTAAAACCGTTTCAGGCGTAACCACATTCCCGCAAAATGAATATCCGGTGGAAAATCAACCGGTTTACCTTGAATACGATGTTGATTTTGAATCGACCGGGAAGTTTGATGTGCATGTGCTGGTCTCAACAACATTGAATTTTAATGCCAATAAAGGGTTGAGGTATGCTGTTTCTTTTGATGGAGAGGAAGAACATATTGTCAATATCAATGGAGCCTACCGCGGTGAGCTGGGAAAATGGCAGGCTGAACGGATAAATATTACTACGACCCAACACCACATTCAGAAATCGGGGCTGCACCGGTTGAGATTTCGCGTGCTGGAGCCGGGTATCGTATTGCAGAAAATTATGATTGATACCGGAGGTTTAAAACCCAGCTACCTGGGTGCACCTCAGAGTACCCGTATAAAACCATAAAGAATGAACAACTTCAGAATAGCGTCAGGGTTTGTTGTGCTGCTTTTACCCGTTGTATTTCGCTTTGGGGGAATAGCTGCCGGCAGGCTGTTCCGGCTGGTTAGCAACATTAAGGTGTTGCAGCGCGATTTTCCGCTGATAACAGAGGGTTGGGCTGTTCCGTTTCACAATATACAACTGAAAATTAAAAACCAAAAATATCTACTAATATGAATGCAACTTCTCAAAAAGTTTCTGTACTTGAAAAAATCGGTTATAGTTTGGGCGACCTGGCTGCCAACCTGATATTTCAAACGTTGATGACATTTTTAGCTTTCTTTTACACCGATGTGTACCGGATACCGCCTGCAACTGCCTCGGCAATTATATTTGCAGGTGGGATGATTGGTGCCTTTTTTAACCCGGTCATGGGAATCATTGCGGACCGGACATCAACCCGGTGGGGAAAATTTCGTCCATGGATTTTATGGACTGCAGTTCCGTTTGGTATAATTGCTATCCTGGCATTTAGCACCCCCAATTTTAGCCCGGGCGGAAAAGTGGCCTACGCACTGATCACCTACATTTTGCTGGTAATCATTTATTCGGCAAATAACCTGCCTTACGCCTCATTAAGCGGGGTACTGACGGGGAATATGGCCGAACGGAACAGTATTTCAAGTTACCGTTTTGTAGCGGTTATGATTGCCCAGTTTATTGTGCAGGGGCTGCTGTTGCCACTGGTGCTGATTTTAGGCGATGGCGACCGGATCAAAGGGTTCGAAAATACAATGACCCTGTTTGCAGTCACAGGAGTAATCTTCTTCATAATTACTTTCCTTACCACCAAAGAGCGTGTTGTCCCCAATCCTGAGCAGAAATCGAGTATTAAGGATGACCTGGGTGATTTGGTAAAAAATAAGCCCTGGATAGCTATGCTGATTGCAACTATATTTATTTTTATTACACTCGCGCTAAAGGGAGGTATGTATGTATACTATTTCGAAAATTATTTGAGTGAGAAGCATCTGGCCGACTTCCTGGAGAATATTGGCTTTAATAATTTTATTGAGGGTTTAAATAGTTTTCTGGTTAGTATGGGTATGCATGGTTTTACATGGCCTGAAGATGCTCCGACATCCGGATTCAGCTTATTCAATGCTGGTGGAATCATAATGATGATAGTTGGTATTACAATTTCAAAATCCCTTGCCGACCGTTTTGGCAAACGCGATGTTTTTGGAATAAGCCTGTTTCTGGCGGCATTGGCCTTGCTGGCATTTTATTTCTATGCACCTGATTCCATTGGATTGGTTTTCGGTACCCAGCTCGCACATGGATTTTTCTACGGAATCGGAACTCCGCTTCTTTGGGCAATGATTGCCGATGTGGCCGATTATTCTGAGTGGAAGAACAACAGGCGGGCAACTGCAATTATCTTTTCGGCAATGATATTTGGCCTGAAAGCCGGCTTGAGTATTGGTGGTGCCCTGGTAGCCGGAATTCTGGCTTTATACGGATACAATGAGGAACTGGCTGTTCAAGCACCGGAAGCTGTTAACGGCATTAAACTCTCGTTAAGTGTTTATCCAACATTAACTTTTTTTGTTGCTATTGCATGTCTTTTCTTTTATGAAATTAATAAAAGTAAGGAAGTTGAAATTCAGGAAGCATTGATGTTCCGCCGGACCGAAAACCTGCAGTAATTTTATACAGGAAGTTGAATATAAATAACAAATAAACATTTTTACAAAAAGATTTATTATGAGAAAATTTAGATTAACCGTGTTAATTGCCCTGTCGGCATTGTTGTTCATAGGGTGTACTGCACCACAAGGTGCCAAAAAAGATCAAACATTAAAAGATGCTTATTCCGATAAGTTTTACATTGGAACTGCTTTGAATGCCAATCAGATTACCGGGAGAGATACCGCTGGAATCAGAATCGTAAAGGAAAATTTTAATGCTATTGTAGCAGAAAATTGCATGAAAAGTGGTGAAATTCAACCGCGGGAAGGCGAATTTGATTTTGAGCTGTCTGATCAGTTTGTAAATTTTGGAGTTGAAAACGACATGTTTATAACCGGGCACACACTTATCTGGCACTCACAGGCACCACGCTGGTTCTTTACCGATGATGCGGGCAACGATGTTTCACGTGAGGTGATGATTGAGCGCATGAGAACGCATATTAATACTGTGGTGGGCCGTTACAAAGGCAAAATTAAAGGCTGGGATGTGGTGAACGAAGCCATTATGGAAGACGGCAGTATGCGTAACAGCAAGTTTTTACAGATTGTGGGCGATGATTTTATAAAAATTGCCTTTCAATTGGCCCACGAGGCTGATCCGGATGCAGAATTGTATTATAACGATTACAACGAATGGTATCCGGGAAAACGCGATGCAATTGTGCAGATGATTCGCAGCCTGAAAGCCGATGGAATCCGGATTGACGGTATTGGTATGCAGGGCCATATTGGTTTGGATAGCCCTTCGCTGGAAGATTATGAAGCAGCAATTGTTGCCTATGCCAATGAAGGAATGAAAGTAATGGTAACCGAACTGGATATGTCGATTCTGCCTAACAGGAGAAGGGATGTAGGAGCTGATATCTCAACAAATATTGAATACCAGCAGGAATTGAACCCTTATACCGATGGAATTGTTCCACAAGAAAAGCAAGACGAATGGGATGCCCGTATGTTGGAATTCTTTGAATTGTTCCTGAAACATTCCGACGATATCACCCGGGTAACCCTATGGGGTGTTGCCGATGGCGATTCATGGAAGAACAATTTCCCGGTTCGCGGACGTACGGACTATCCGCTGTTGTTCGACCGCAATCACCAGCCCAAATCAGTGGTGCCTATGCTGATTGAAGCAGCAAGAATGCACAAGTAAAAGTAAACGGCGGGTTGCACATTTTGCGGCAACCAATATTTAACAGAAACAGACGGGATTCCGGGTAAAGGCGCATCCATCAACTGGTATGCCTTTAACCGGAACCCGAATTTTATAAACAATTACAAATGAAAAAAGCAAGATATCTGGTACCAGAATTATTTACTGCTGATCCGGCAGCGCACGTGTTCAATGGTAAATTGTACATTTACCCGTCACACGACATAGAATCGGGCATTCCTGAAAATGATAACGGCGATCATTTTGATATGCGCGATTACCATGTTTTTTCGATGGATGATATTGATGGGCCCGTTACCGATCATGGTGTTGTGCTCGATGTAAAAGACATTCCATGGGCAGGCCGTCAACTATGGGATTGTGATTGCGCCACTAAGAATGGCAAATATTACCTGTACTTTCCGCTGAAAGATCAAACCGATATTTTCCGGATAGGAGTCGCTATAAGCGATAAGCCGGAAGGCCCTTTCATCCCGCAGGATGCCCCCATGAAAGGCAGCTATTCAATGGATCCATGTGTATTTTGCGATGATGATGGATCGTATTATATGTATTTTGGCGGATTATGGGGAGGTCAGCTGCAGCGTTACCGTAACAATAAGGCAATTGAGTGCGGCCATGAACCTAATAACGATGAGCCTGCTTTGCCACCACGTATTGCAAAGCTGAGCGACGATATGCTGGAATTCGGGGAACAGCCGCGCGAAATTCTTATCCTCGATGAAAATGGAGAGCTGTTGAAAGCAGGCGATCACGATCGGCGTTTCTTTGAGGCCTCCTGGATGCACAAATACCAGGGTAAATACTACTTTTCGTATTCTACCGGAAATACCCATAAACTTTGCTATGCCATTGGCGATAACCCCTATGGGCCCTTCACATATAAAGGTGTTATTTTAACCCCGGTTGTTGGATGGACTACCCATCACTCCATTGTTGAGTTTAAAGGGAAATGGTATTTATTCCATCATGATAGTGTACCCTCAGGAGGTAAAACCTGGCTGCGCAGCATGAAAGTGATCGAATTGGAGTATACTGAAGAGGGGCTGATCAAAACCATTGAAGGGACAAGGCAAGAGCAGTAACCGGCCGGCTCACTCAATTGCTCCTTTTGATTGACTTCAAAAACTGATCGTATAAAAAAAGGCACTTTCAATAACATGATACCTTGTGGTCGAAGTGAAATGCTTTGCTATTGGGCAGGGGGGAATGTGTTGATTTCACCTGAAGAATTTTAAAAAGATAATCGGTGGGGAATAACCTGAACTCATACAATAACCGGGATTGGGTTATTACCTGCTTCGCTTCCCGCAGAGGGATGTTTATGGAGTAGGTTTAGAGATAATTCATTCATTTGGGGTCGTTGGACCCGTTGTTTCCAAACCCACCTTTTCTTTATTTCATGCACTATCCAATGATTTCATGAAAAAAATTATCCGTGTTACCAAAATTGTGTCATTCGTAACGGCCATTTCCCCAGGCATATTTTTTTTACATAGCTGAATAAATTGTAATTCAAACCTGCCGCTGCACTAAAAGAGCTTTTGTCTCCTGGGGGTTTCTTTGCATCGGATCGTGCTATCAAGGCTGATGCATATTTGTCTTTAGGGTAATTGTGAAAAGGAGGCACGGAGGTGAACAGCCATGGTTTGTATTTGTTTGTTAAAACAATTCTGATATGTTCCCAATACATTAAACAAATCTCATTTTTATTGCTGGAATATACTTGCCGATGTATAATTTTGTCATCTGTATATAAAAAAAAATGATCCGCGCCTTATCGGAACGAACAAATAGAAAATCAGTGATTCTTAATAAATCCAGAATACGTTGGGCAGTAGCCATGATATATTTTGGTATGGGGCTTTGCTTTTCATCGTGGGCCAGCCGGATACCTGATATTAAAACCAAACTTAGCCTGAACGATGCTTTATTTGGGAGCATACTGCTGGCGCTGCCTGTTGGACAGTTTCTGATGATGCCTTTTTCGGGTAAACTCGTTACCCGTTTCGGCAGCCCGCGAATGCTGCTGTTTGCTATGCCGGCCTATGGTATATGTTTGATCAGTATTGGTTTTGTAATGACAAGCTGGCAACTGGCAATTGGGTTGTTTCTGTTTGGTCTGGCCGGTAATGTTTGTAATATATCGATCAATTCCCAGGGGATAGCTGTTGAAAAACTGTATGCAAAGTCTATAATGGCTTCCTTTCACGGAGGCTGGAGCCTTGCCGGATTCACCGGCGCCCTTATAGGTTTGGTTATGATTAACCTGCACATTCCAACACAATGGCATTTTATTTCTGTTGTAGTGTTAGTATGGATTATTTTAGGTTACAGCCATTCATACCTCATTGAAAACAAAAGTGAAATGCATGCCGGAATGCCCAGGCGCCGGTTTTTTGGCAAGCCCGATGGAATTTTACTTCAGCTGGGAGTGATTGGCTTTTTCAGTATGGCCAGCGAAGGTACTATGTTCGACTGGAGCGGCATTTACTTTAAGGATGTTGTTATGGCACCTGCTTCTGTTGTTGTGCTTGGATACACTTCCTTTATGATTATGATGGCCGCAGGACGTTTTATGGCCGATTTCCTCATTTCAAAAATCGGGCGGCAACGGTTGTTACAGATTAGCGGTGTTATGATTTCGGGGGGATTGTTCACATCGGTTTTTTTCCCCTATCTGATTCCATCAACAATTGCCTTTATGATGGTCGGGTTAGGGGTTTCAAGTATTGTGCCTACCGTATACAGTGCCGCCGGTAACCAGACACGGGTGCCACCTGGTATTGCTCTGGCAACGGTTTCCAGTGTTAGTTTTCTTGGATTTCTATTGGGACCGCCGCTTATTGGTTATGTATCGGAACTGGCAGGGTTACGAACATCTTTTGCTGTGGTAGGAGTGTTTGGAATAGGAATCACACTGATGGTGTCGCGTATAAAAGCATTTCAGCCTCAGCAGGCGATACCTCAACCTGCACCCGTGAGGGCGGGAGTTTATAAAGATGAGCATACGAAAGAGTCCTGATGTAAGTGTTCGTACCTGGTTTGTTTTCTGAATTCATGCTCGTTTATTCCAGCTCAAATTTTTAATCTGTTACTGCTTCATAAAGCCAATGTGCAAATCCTTATTTGAAGTTTGCCCGCAGGAAGCTTGGTGCAGGTAAATAAAATATTTATGAAAATTCATAAGTGTTCCTCAAACATTTTATAGCTGGTTATGTTTCTAAGTGTACAAGTGAAATATTAAATCATTCATATCATGGAATTTAGTAAATCAATAAAGGATGAATTAGAAGGAAGAATCAAAAAGCTTGAAGATTTTATCGAAAGTAAAGGTTTTGGTTCGGGCAGGTTAACAAAAGCAAAAAAAAATACAGAGGAAGTTAACCTGGCAGTTTTTGCAGGAAGCATCGTAACTGTTGCAGGAATTGCAATTTGGGTGCTGAACAGAAACCACAAATAATCGCTTCAGGTGTCCCGCCTGTTATGGGGTAATGAACTAAAGCTGGAGTTGCAGATACGGGTTGAGGCTGTTTTTTTACCTTTCTTAAGCAATGAGCGAACGACTTCAATCCTTTCAGAAAACAGTCGCTGAATATCTGAAGGAGGCAGAATGTTGTAGGTGGGGGTTTGCTTTTTTTCATCTATCAACAGTTAAGAAATTTTCTACCGGGATGAATTGCCAGTAAACTGGTTTTTTGGAGCCCGTATATGACTCTTCTGCTGCATCTGGTCCCTGTCTTCAATATTTCAGCATTTTAAAATGCTGCCACAGGGCTTTTAAAAGTCACATGTTGGCATGGTAAGACAAGTGAAATTCTTTTGTTGTGAATTGCACTTTGAATGGAAAAAACATCGGGCTGTAAAGAAGCCGTGCCTATATGGGTTTGTATCAGTGTAAATTTTTGTACAGGCAGCAAGGCCAAACGAACAATGAGAATACAAATTATTTTATACTACTTTTTAATATTTTTATAAAGATATTGTTCCGGATTAAAGTTTTTACAACCTTTGATTGAAGCATTACTATGAATGAAGCAGTTATTCTCGAATAGAAAAAACCAGAGCCAGGGCGTGGAGCAAAAAAAGCTTGGATATAAGAAGCTGATTCTGAGAACTTTTTATTTTAATGGCTCCTTGTCGAACAGCAAACTGGCGGCGATAATTAAACTCAGTACTCCCAAAATCAATAGCCTGTTAGCAGAGCTTATCGAAGAGGGACTTGTAACTGAACTGGGCAGGGGCGGTTCCAGCGGGGGGCGCAGGCCAAATATTTACAATCTTGTTCCCGACCGATTTTATATTGTTGGTATTACAGTCAACATAAATCTGACTGTAGTTTCACTCTTTAACAGTACCAATAAATTGATCGACGAACACCGGTTCAATCAGATCAGAATGCGATCCGACTTCGAAATTTTTCGACAGGTAAACACGGAACTTGAAAAAATGCTTTTAAAGCACCGGATCAGGAAAGAAAAAGTTCTTGTCATCGGGCTTGAACTTCCAGGGTTAATAAATCACATAAAAGATGTCAATAAAACTTATTTTCCGGATATTGAGAACCTGTCGTCGAAGTTGGAAGAGGTATTTGGGCTGTCGGTAGTAATAAGCCACGATTCCAAATTGCGTGCCTTTGCAGAACAGCATTTTGGCCTTGCACAGAATAAAATGAATGTGTTGTTGCTACAGGTCGACTGGGGGCTGGGGCTGGGGATCATAATAAACGGAAAACTTTATTCGGGCAAATCGGGGTATTCAGGTGAATTCGGGCACCTGCCAATCGTTGATAATGGGGTTCTGTGCAGTTGTGGCAAATACGGTTGCCTGGAAACTATTGTTTCGGCCAATGCAATAGCCCGTACTGCCATTCAGGGCATTCATGCCGGGCAGGCCTCCCTCATTGAGGAACTTGCAGGGGGTGACCTCGAAAAAACCGATTTTTCAATTATTATAGAAGCAGCCAGGCGAGGCGATCAGTTTGCCATATCGGTGTTCAACGAAGCTGCTCACTGGCTGGGTAAGGGAATCGTTTACCTTATACAGATCTTTAACCCTGAACTGATTGTGATAGGAGGTAAGGTATCTGAGGCAAGTGAACTCATATCAGCTCCCATCCAGCAAGCTATTAATACCTATAGTAACAGGGATATCAGCAACGATACGGTGATAAAATTTTCTGAACTTGGACAAAAAGCCGGACCAATGGGGGCAGCTGCTTATGCCTTTGACAGGATCGCGTCAGCATGAACAGGGGTTGAGATTAATAATTTATACAATGGAGTTTAACTTTTCGGAAACTGAAAGAGCATTCTTTAGCCAATCGAAGTTGCAAAACATTACAACACGAGTGCCATATGTTGCAGTTGATGGTTTTCCTAAACTCGGCTTACTTTCGGCTCTCAGTTTCTTGGAATGGACCTGTGAGCATCCAACGGGTGTTGTATGTCTGCCTACTGGAAAAACAGCACATTATTTTTTGCAGTTCACACACCGCTTGCTTACCGATTGGAATACCCGTAAAGGGGCTGAATTAAGAGAAAAATACGGTTTGGGCAGAGTTAAACCTTCACTCAATGAGCTGCAGTTTGTACAAATGGGCGATTTTTATCCCATTAGTTCCTCTCAGCACAACAGCTTGTATAATTTTGTTCTAAAAAATTATATAGAGAAGCTGGGATTTAACATCCGGAAGGCGCTGCTGATTAATTCCGATAAAATTGAACTGGCGGAGCAAATGCATTTCAGCCAGGTATTCCCTGACCTTCAGATCGATTTAAGCCTTCGTTACCGGGAAGCCAAAAACCGGCAGGAACAAATCCAGCAACAATCGATATTTAAAATTGATCAGTGGTGCAATCAATACGAAACGCGAATCCGTGAGCTGGGAGGCATCGGTTTTTTTCTGGCAGGTATTGGCCCCGATGGGCACATTGCATTCAATACCCGTGGATCGGATCATTTCTCATCAACACGCCTTACCCAAACAAATTTTGAAACACAGGCCGTTACAGCCACCGATTTAGGTGGGATTGAAGTATCGGGAAAACGGCTTGTAATTACTATCGGGCTTGGAACCCTTGGTTTTAATCCGGAAATTAAAGCAATCGTTTTTGCTGCGGGTGAAGCCATTGCCGACACTGTAAAGCATTCGCTTGAAAGCAAACCGACAGTCGAATATCCGGCAACTTCGTTGCAGAAGTATAAAAACAGCCGTTTTTATTTAACCGATGGCGCTGCAGTTAATTTAGAGGATGCCGTGGAATATTTTTACAGCAATGGGCCCTGGACCCATAAAAAAACGGAAAGGGCAGTTATTGAACTTTGCAATAAAATAAACAAGTTTGGTGGAAAACTTGAAATCGGGGATTTAAAAGAAGATAAGTATTGCAGCCGGATACCTGGATTGAATAACGATACCGTACAATCGGTAATTGATTCTATTCTGGCGAAAATACAAAGGGGGATGAAACGCGATACCAACCAGGTGTTTTACCATACAGGCCCGCATCACGACGATATCATGCTGGGCATTATGCCACTTACCAACCGTCAGTCGCGCGAAATCACAAACGAATTGCACTTCTCAGTGCTGACATCCGGTTATACGGCAGTTACAAATAACTTTCTGCTTGAATTATTGATCGATACAAAATTGTTGCTGGAAAAGTCGCGCATCGAAATGATTGACTACCGCGATTTTTTTAAAGATGGGTATAAGTACAAGTGGGATAAGGATATATATCATTATCTCGACAATATAGCAGCACAAAACCCTGAAGAAAAACGCCGGGGTGTATGCCACCGCCTGATCCGCGCCCTTGTTGCAATATGGGATATTGAAAACAAAAATACCCTTTTAAAGGTTATTAATGATGTGCTGGAATCGCTTCAGAACAGTTACGGAGGAAGTATAAATCCACCAAAGATCCAGAAGCTCAAAGGAATGATACGCGAATTTGAAGAAGAACTTGTGTGGGCACATTATGGGATAATGGTAAAGAATGTGCATCACCTGCGATTGGGTTTCTACAACGATAACCGGACGGATAGCACTCCCGATAAAACGAGCGATGTGCTTCCCATACTGGAGGATTTCAGAAAGTATAAACCTACTGTGATTAGCCTTGCAATGGATCCCCAGGGCAGCGGTCCCGATACCCATTATAAGGTTTTACAGGCAATTGCCCGGGCAGTCGAACAATGGAATTTGGAAGAAGACCTGACGAACCTTCGGATTGTAGGGTACCGGAATGTCTGGTTTAGATTCAATCCATGGGATGTGGAAGTAATAGTGCCGGTTTCATTAAATGCCCTGGCTACCCTGAATAAATCGTTTGCTGAATGTTATGTAACCCAGGTAAATGCATCCTACCCAAGTTACCAGCATGATGGAATGTTTAGTGAACTGACTCAGCGTCACTGGTTTGAACAGCACAAGCAGATTCAGTTATTGCTTGGGAAGAATTTTTTTTACGAGAACAGTTCTCCATTACTTCGGGCAACCCACGGAATGGTTTATCTTCGTGAACTGAATGTTCAACAATTTTTAGAAGAAGCTTTTATTTTAGAAAAATCAATTGAAGCAATAATATAAATTTAAATGCAAGGCTATGGAACTGGTAATTTACAAAACTTACGATGAGATTAGCCGGTGGACCGCACAACACATTGTCAGCCGGATAAACGATTTCAATCCTTCAAAAAGCAGGCCTTTTGTGCTGGGATTGCCTACAGGCTCTTCACCGGAAGGAACTTACAACGAACTTGTAAAACTTTTCAAAGAAGGAAAGGTGTCGTTCGAACATGTTGTAACCTTTAATATGGACGAATACGTGGGAATTCCTGAAGATCATCCCCAGAGTTACCATTCATTCATGAAAACCCATTTTTTCGATCATGTCAATATCGACAGGAACAACATCCATATTCCTAATGGCAATTCAGCAGGGTTGGATAAAGAGTGCCAGGACTATGAAGAAAAAATAAAGGAATATGGCGGCATTCAGTTATTTTTGGGCGGAATGGGTGCCGATGGCCATATTGCATTTAATGTTCCGGGATCTTCACTGAGCTCGCGGACACGGGTTGTTGACCTGAACTTTGAAACAATACTGGCAAACTCCCGCTTTTTCGGCAATAATCTGGATGAGGTTCCCAAGCGGGCAATTACAGTAGGTGTTCAAACCGTACTCGATGCCCGCGAAGTAATAGTTATTGTTAATGGGTACAAAAAGGCCCGTGCCCTTAAGAAAGTTGTTGAAGAGGGCATCAGCCACATGTGGACCTTGTCGGCTCTGCAAATGCATCCCAATGGAATAATCGTATGCGATGAGGAAGCAACAATGGAGCTTAAGGTGGGAACTGTAAAATATTTTACAAATATCAGGAAGCTTTTATGACGGTTGCCTGCCCATGGGTTTTTTAGGTTTAATTTCAACCTCCTCGTTGCACGACGGGCAATAATAAATTTCACATCCTGTGCATGCAAAGCAGTTGCTGCATGCACGACCGGCATCCAGATTGGAAAACTCGTATCCGCAACTGGTACAGGAATAATATTTTTCCTTTTTACCTGTTCCCAGCATTAAAAGAAGAATTTGTACAGTTTAAACAGGCCAAACATTACAACAAGCGTGAAGATGATTGTTGCCCCTGAAGGTATGTCCATGAAATATGAAAAAAATAAACCCATCAGGGTTCCCGCAAATGCAAAAACCGACGACAGGAGTATCAGAATTTTAAAATCTTTTGTAAACAGGTTGGCTGTTGCCTGGGGAATCGTCAGCAATGAAAGAATGAGTATGATCCCTACAACGCGGATGTTCAGCACAACTGTTAATGCTACAAGGGTTATTGTGAGGTAATTAAACAGGTTTACCGGTAACCCGGCCGCACGGGCAAATTCCTCATCGAAGGCAATGTACAGGATTTGTCTGAAAAAAAGGGAAAAGGTGAGTATTACAACAACGTTCAGTATAAACATCCACCACAATTCAGCTATACTCACTGTTAAAATGTTCCCAAACAGATAGCTCATCAGGTTGGGTGTGTAACCGGGGGTCATCCACACAAAAATAATCCCAAGTGCCATACCAAGCGACCAGAAAATGGCAATTGACGAATCTTCACGCACCCGGGCCACCTTTGTAAAAAACTGGATGCCAAGCGCTGAGCC
>OBJA01000639.1_pt1 | contig 28683 bp, 17 predicted proteins | sample 1519751 | NCBI WGS metagenome assembly OBJA01 (sample SAMEA3881238, study PRJEB22517) | soil metagenome | biome: lake sediment; feature: soda lake sediment; material: sediment, water from around vicinity | place: India | collected 2013-12-23 | depth 3 m
CTCAGGAAAGCATTGGTAAAATTTTATCCGTCATTAAGAAGTGTCAAACTGGAAGATTTCAAAGTGCGTGTTCTCGATGGTCGCGACGGGACAGAAGCAAAGGTTCGGGTCCTGATCGAATCGTCGGACGGATTGAACAGATGGGGAACGGTTGGCGTATCCACCAATATCATTGAGGCATCCTGGCTCGCTCTCATTGACAGCCTAAAATACAAGCTGATGATTGATAGTCTGGACGGAAAGGGTTCAAAACAGGATGGTACGCTTAAATGATAGGTAAGGAAAGAAATATTTAATTTAGAGATCCGAACTAAGAATTACCACCAAATAGGTTTCTTCTACGATTAGAATCTTTTTTACTCTTAACTGGATGGTGTGCTGTGGCACAAAAAATTGACTGGCAAAATCTGGGTTTCAAGTACATGCAAACAGATTGCTATGTACGATTGGATTACAAAGACGGGCAGTGGAGTAAGGTTCAGGTCTGTACCGAACCGTTCTTGGAGCTACACATTGCCGCAACCTGCTTTCATTATGGACAGGCGTGTTTTGAAGGAATGAAGGCTTTCAGCCGTGCAGACGGGAGCGTGGGGGTGTTTCGTCCTGAGCAGAATGCGCGCAGAATGGATGCAACGGCACGACGACTCATGATGGTCGCGCCACCAGAAGAGCTCTTTATGGAAGCTGTAGAAACGGTGATCAAGCAGAACAGGGACTGGGTTCCTCCGTATGGAACCGGAGCGAGTTTGTATCTGCGGCCTGTGCTTATGGGGTCGAGCCCGCATGTGGGCGTCCATCCTTCTGAGGATTACATTTTCCTTCTCCTGTGCATGCCGGTTGGTCCCTACTATAAGAATGGTTTCTTTCCAGTTAAGGCGTACATTCAGGAAGCATACGATCGGGCTGCACCGCGGGGCGTTGGAAACGTGAAAGCCGCCGGAAACTACGCATCGGGAATGCTTGGGGATTTCGATGGCAAGGGGAAAGGGTATCCGATCTGTCTGTACCTCGATTCTACAACGCATACCTATATCGATGAGTTCGGTACATCAAATTTCCTGGGTATTACAAAGAATAATACCTACGTAACCCCCGATTCATCATCAATACTGCCATCGATAACCAATGACAGTCTTCAGGTGATAGCGCTCGATCTGGGTATGGCGGTGGAGAAACGTCCTGTTGCCATTTCCGAATTGACACAGTTTGCAGAGGTTGGTGCTTGTGGAACCGCAGCTGTTATAACACCGGTGTACTCTATAACCCATGGTGAGAAAATTTATACATTTGGTAAAGAACAGGAAGCAGGGGAGACTCTGACAAAGCTTTTCAAACAGATCCAGGGTATTCAGTATGGTGAAGTGGAAGATACTCACGGGTGGATGGTAGAAATTTAAAGTAACCTGTACGAGTATTCTTAGTTGGGCCCCGATATTCTTGAGCTTAGTGTGTCGGGGCCCTCTTTTTTCTGAACCGCTCTGTCTGCCAGTATTTAAAACAGCCCCGCGCAGTCGGGGTCAGGGCCTCAGTGTACTATGACTTTATGCATGCTGATCTCGTTGGGCTCAGTTGTAATCTTTACAAGATACATTCCGGTAGAGAGCATGCGATTGTTTAGAGAATACCTGTTACTTCCAGCAGATACATGCAATCTGGCACTTTGCAATATTCGTCCTCTGCAGTCAAGTAAATCGATATTGAGCTTTGATATTTCGCGAAGCGTGTAGCGGATAACAATATCGGATGTTTCATTCACTACTGTAGCATCGAATCTCTTGTAAAAGGAAATACTGCGATTTGTAGCCACCGGAGGCTCACCACTTTCAATAGCGCCCAGATCAGGTGCTGTGCCGAAATAGGTGATTCCTGCAGTAATGACACCGGAATTAACAAGTGGGCTATTGTCAAGTGGCATAAGAAATCCATATCTAAGGGGGTCGGAATCGGGCCCTGGGGTCATTGTGACAAAATCGGACGCTGAGGCTGTAAATGGCCAGCTGAAGGCATCCTCAGTCAGCGCATTGGGGGCTGAAATGTCACCCACGATTCTGTCAGTGTGATTGCCACCGAACGAGACATTGTTTTTAAAGATATGCGTGGCACCATCGCGCACATGAAAATTGTAATCGGCATTATCCCAGGCGGTGCAGTTAGTGAACTCAATGCTTGATGTGTTGCCATTATCTGTGAAACCGTGCTTGCCATTTCTGAAGGCAATACAGCGACGAACAATATGATTTGTTTTGGTTGCGGAGCTTCCCAGCTTGAACCCGTTTTTATCACCACTGCCTGAGGTGCTTCCATTTGTAAGTTTGCCGTTATTATGGGCAATGCACTCAATAAGCGTGACCACACCGATAGGCCCGGTTTCAGATTTTGAATACAGATCCCATCCGTCGTCGATGTTGTGATGTGCGATGCAGCTCTGAAAAACATTTCCCACTCCACAGGTGAGCTTAGGTGCAAACCCATCGGCATTTTCATGTCCGCTATCGCTGTTATCATAAGATTCACATTTGAGGATAAGATTATTTGATGGCCATTGGCTGATACTGTTATAATTGGTGTTGTAGCGGCTTAGCTGAAGGCCTGAGTCGCGGTTTTTGCGGAAAATGCAGCGATTAATGATGTTGTTACTTCCGCTGAGCAGCATCCCGTTGTCTCCGGCCTCCTCAATGATTATTCCTCTGATGTGCCAATAATCAGCATCAAGAATAACACCTCTGTTGCTAGATGATTCCTGCATGGATGAAAAATTGAGAACAGGTGTTTCACCTCTGTAGGCAAAAAGCGATATCAGAGCACCAGAAGCTCCATCTGTTTGTATTACAACCGGTTCGGCAATAGAATACACGCCACCTCTCATGTAAATGACCATGCCAGCAGACACAACACTGAGTGCCTTCTGCAGTGTTTTGAAGGGGGTTGTCTCTGTTCCCTGACTTGAATCATCACCATCGGGAGAAACGAATATATCCCCCTGAGGATATCCCAGGGTGTCTGTTTCTACGGGATCATCCGGTGTGGTATTGTCCTGGACAAATATTGCAGTGATGGTTTTGTTGCCATCAAAAGTTACTGAAGCAGGATTAGAGTTTCCAGAGAGATCTCCTTCCCAGTGATCAAAAACCCAGTTAGTCGCTGGTGAAGCACTAATTGAAACCCCCTGGCCCTCAAGGAACGTACCATTTCGGGGTGAAACCGAACCCTGTCCCTGAACCGATGTAGAGAGTGAAAAGGTAGCAGGAACAGAATTATCTCTGCTATTGATCACTCCGACACCTGCATACTGTCTCACCAATGAAGGCACATCTGCTGGGTCATCCAGGCTGTAGGAGTAGGGGGGAGTAAAGGAGCAGGTAGATGTGGTTGGCTGGTTTCCAGTACAGTTTTCAAAGATGTTGTTGGCTACATCCCAAAAGCCAGGTTCATTGCTATACAGAAAAGCAATCGGCTCTGCAGCGTCTTTAAAATAGTTATGTTCAATGCGCAGTTGAGCACCCATGCGACAGTTGATTGTTGATTCGACAGATGATTCGTAATAATTGTTAAAAATGTGCCCGTATCCGAAACGAAATGATGGAAGGCGGGAATTACAATTGACTATATAATTATGGTGATAAGTAATTCTCCTGTCGTATTCATCGCTGTCTGAAGAACCAACCAGGCTTGTTTTCCAACTGTCATGGAGATAATTCCAGGAGATGGTGATAAAGTCGCAGTTCCCTTTTATATCCAGCAGTCCATCGTAGAAATCTTTACCGTGGTCCATATCGTTATACAGTTCGCAATGATCTACCCAGATGTGATCGGATGGCCCCTCAATGCTGATGCAGTCTTTGTCGCCATGATTGACATGATGGATTTTAAGGTTTTTGATTATTATGTTGCTGGCTTTCCAGATTTTTATACCGACACCAGTGAGCTCAGCTGTGCTCCCTTTGCCTATGATGGAGAGGTCGGCAATCTCTTTGACATCGACCTTGCTTGAGGGATAACTGTTTATAACTCCTTCGATATAAATATTCAGAGGTGCTGTTCCCTTGTTTTTCAGGGCATCGAAAAGTTCCTGCCCGTTTCTGACGGTGATATCTGTACCTCCTGCACCACCGGTGGTACCACCATTAAGAGTGGCAAATCCGATGAGAGAAAAATCGGGTGCTTGGGCAAAAGTCGCAAGGCTGATAACGAGAATCAGGCGTATCACGGGCTTCATATTTCCTCCAAGTGGGAAGGTAAGGTGAAAAATGTGAATTAAAATACAAATAATCTGTAATCAGAATATAAGGAAAAAACCCATCTAATGCCAATAAAAAACAAAAAGCCTTATAAAAATACGTAAAAAATGTAACCAAACAGGGGCAGGCTGGAAGCCAGTGCAAAATTAGGGTTTTGATGTAGAAAAACAGTACAGAATTGATTGTAATAGGTGCTGTTTTTTTGAAAGCAGCAGGTAAAAGTATGCAGTTCACAAAACATCGGGGAGGTAGAAACACCTCAGGGGAGTGACTGGGGGTGCACCGGATACATGCAGGAAGAATGCGAGCTGGTGAATTGCACGGTGACGAGTGTTGCTACTGAATTCAGTCGTTAATCGGTAACTGGACTACGTTATGGTGCATGTACTGTTGATTGCCTCAGGTAAAAATAGCACGTGTGCGGTTAAAGTTGAGGTCGCGTGTCGAAACAGCAATCAGGGGAACGTTTTTACATATGCCCGCTGTCCTCACATTCTCTGAATCCTTTAAGGTATCGCAGGTAGTAGACCCATTTCATAGGGCTCTTTTTATTGAACAGAAACCGGATCTCTTTGCTGCCCCAGGTGATTTCAAAGAGATCTTTTTTCTGAATAACACAATCCTGTAGTTCATTAATAGGCCAGGTCTGGTTGGATTCTGAAGACTGGAACCGCAACTCCGTTGGGGTCAGGTACAGTGATCCTTCAGGGCCGTTTTGAAAAATCTGCTTCTGGTTTTCTACCTGCATGATGACCTTGTCACTGTGAGTCAGGAGTGTGTTTATGCAGGTTGCAATATTCTCCTGGACCCGTTGCTTGTGCATATCGGCCCAGTCTTTCAGATCTCCCATGCATTTTACATGTGAAGTGGTCGGTTGTAAGCGGCAATGGGCATCTATTTTCCATGTGCTTTTACAGGCGCTGCAGGAAATCAGGTCTCCTTCAGTATGCAGGGTATCTTCTTTTCCACAATGCATGCAGATCCAGACGAACCTTTCCAGTCCTTCGGCGAGTCTGGTTCCGGAAAAGGGGTAGGCGAGGTTTTCGGGGTTTTTGATATCATTCTGGTATATTGCTGTTTTAAGGGTAGCGAACAGTTCATCGTTTGACAATTTTTCGATAACTTCCGGTTGAAGAACTTTTATTCGGAGGCTGATTTTTCCCTTGCGTGTTGTATATGCCCACCATGGCTTTGTCAGAAAATTACCCCGCAGATTAACCATGACCAGAGGGCATTTTATTTTTTTAACAATCTTTTCGATTCCGCGATACAGAAGTTGAGTTTCCCCATCCCAGGTTGTCTGCCCTTCCGGAAATATGCAGACGGGGTAGTTTTCATTGAGCAGTTCTATTGTTTTTTTCATTGCCTTGAAATCGGATGCCCCTTTCTTTTTTGGAAAGGCTCCGATGCTGCGTAAATAGAGCTGGGAGATGTTTTTTTCCCTGAACCCGTCATCATTGACCATATAGGCAAGTGGATGCTTGCTGTAAGAGCCCACAATCCATGGATCGAAAAAGGTCCCATGGTTGGCAATTAAGATGAAGGGTGGATTAGGGAAAGGATCTGAAGTGCTCTCCAGAAAATAGTTATACGACTTTTTTACTATATGTTTGGCAAATGGTTTTGAAACTACGTTCCACATGAGCCATCTCAATGCATAGACTTTTTTTTTCATGTTTACAATCCTTAACAGAGAGTATTAGGGGTTAACTCTGAACAGAACGATCTCACCATCCCTGATGCAGTAATCGCGGCCTTCAGATCGGATTTTACCAGCTGCCCGCAGAGCGTGTTCCGATTTGTATTGCTCGAACTCCTCAACGGAATAGACATCGGCCCTGATAAAGCCTTTCTCGAAGTCACTATGGATGACTCCAGCTGCCTGAGCGGCTGGACACCGTAGCGGTATAGTCCAGGCGTGCAGCTCCTTTTCATTAAAAGTAAAAAACGTCTGCAGTCCCAGGAGTTTATAGATGGCGCGAGTTAATGCAGATAGCCCACTCTCCTGGATTCCCAAACTTGTCAGGTACTCACATCGATCGGTTTCCGGCAGTTCGGCGATCTCTGATTCAATTTTTCCTTTGATTACAACGCAGGCTGATCTCTGGCTTCTTGCATACTCTGTCAGGGCACGAATTGATGAATCATCAACATAGTCACCCTCACCCATATTCGCAACATAGAGAATTGGCTTGGATGTGATCAGATGGAGATCTCCACAGGTGGTCTGTTTTTCAGATGTATTAAGAGTCAATCGTGCTGCGTTACCAGATGAAAGATCTCTGACAAGCTCTTCGAGCAGTGCTACTCTGGGTGCCAGACTATTATCGGAAGTTTTTGCCTTGATACTACGAGCAAGACTTTTCTCCACTGTCTCCAGATCCTTGAGAATCAGCTCCGTCTCTACGATACCGATGTCCCGTACAGGGTCGACTGAGCTATACACGTGGACAACATCAGGATCTTCAAAGCAGCGCACCACATGCACCAATGCGTTTACTTCTTTAATATGACCGAGAAACTGATTCCCCAGACCCTCTCCCTGAGATGCACCCTTGACCAGGCCGGCGATATCGATCAGTTCTAGAAATGCGGGGACAATACGATCGGTGCGGATATGCATGGCAATCCGGTCAAGACGGGAATCGGGAACCGCAACGATACCGGTATTGGGATCTATGGTACAAAAAGGATAGTTTTCGGCTGCAGCTTTTCCTGAAACCAGTGCATTGAAAATGGTTGATTTGCCTACATTGGGCAGGCCGATTATTCCTGCTGCAAGTCCCATATATTCTCACTACGTAATCTGGTGATAAAGGAACAGTAGTGGAAAATACCACATGCGGGGTCGTTAACCTAATTCTTACACCTGTTTGTATTCATTATTGATTGCTCCACCTGTATTCTCCATCTTTTGTGTGCGGTTTGCAGATAACGCACTGATTCCTGATAGCTTTTATGGCACGATTGTAAAAGGAGGCATTGGAAGCTGGTATCTTTGGTTCTGGCAAGATATAATCTGACTTCAGATACGGGTTGGAATTTGCTGTAACTTTCTTTCTGTAGCGATTATTAATTTTGTTGTTCGATAAGCAAATTACGAGGATGGTGGTTGTGATACAGGACAAAGCGACTTCAGTGCAGGATTTGCTTCCTATTCTTAAAAATGTGACTATTTTTTCAGGGTTCAACGATGATGAGATTGGGAGAATCTGTGAGAGTTGCTCAATACTCGACACGAAGGTTGGTGAGATAATTCTTGAAGAGAACACTCCTGCTACTGAGATATTTATTATTCTGAAGGGAAAAGTTACCATCGTACTGAATCTGAAAGATGATCCGCTTGAGTTGATGGAGTTTGGGCAGGGGAGTTGTATAGGAGAAGCATCGGTAATTGGCATTCAGAACCATAGTGCTTCTGCGGTGGTTATAGAGGATTCGTTGTTACTGGTGCTGAGTCGTCAGATTCTCATGGATATATTTAACAGTGATAAGGGGCTCTTTTCACTTTTAATTTTGAATATTGCCCGGGAATTAGCACGCAGGTTACATCATACCGATGAGATTTTGCTGCATTATGGAAAGCTTGAGAAAAAAAGGGGCCCGATGCTTAACCCGCAGTCACCTGGTTGAGCAAATCTTCTCCATTTTTATAAAATATCAGCTCTTTTTCTGAGTCTGAGATATCCATTTCCCCTATCCATTTTCTGGTGGCACCCTGATCGAACCAGGGAGAATCGGTACCAAAGAGGATTCTTTCTACTCCATGTTTTCTGATCATTCTAATGAAATCGTTCGGAGCAAGATATTCAGAAACTGCCGATGTATCGAAGTAGATCGGTTTTCCACAGAGCCTCTCTTCTACCTCCTGCCACAATTTCCATCCTCCCATGTGGGCTGCTACAATACGCATCGCAGGAAAGTTTCTCAGTACCGTGTGCAGCGCAGTGGGGAGTGCATGATCACAGCTGAAGGGGCCCGGGTCTTTTCCTGCATGGAATATTACAATCAAACCGGCAGCCTGGAGTTGTTCATAGACAGGAAAAAAAACGGGGCTATCGATATAGAAATCCTGGTATTCCGGATGAAATTTTATGCCCTGAATTCCATGCTCAATCAAAAAGGCAATCTCTTCCTCGATATTTGGTGTTTGTGGATGCAGAGCTCCGAATGGGATGATGCTGGAGCTTTTTAGAAGTTCACATCCTCTGTTGATAACTGGAACCTGTGAGGGTTTGGTTGCCACCGGAAGAACCACAGAACGGGTGATACCGTACTGAACCATCGATTGTTGTAATCCACTCATAGTCCCATCGGTGTGATTATGCGATTCGGGAGAATGGGAACAGAGTGCAGCAATTGCTCGAGGAGCAAGTTCATCGGGGAATATATGGGCATGGAAATCAAGTATGTTCATGATGTAAAAATAAGTTCTGCAGAAATATATCTGGGAGTATAGTTGTGATGAAAAGAAGAATGTAGTTTTAGAGTATGTTTTCCCCTGCTTTGAACAGGGGTCTTTCAAACCGTGACAGCAAATCTGGTATAATACATAAGGAAACGTGGATGATTTTTCAGAAAACAGGTATGGTGTATTTACTGATAACCGTCCTTTTCGCAGCTCCGTGTGTAGCGACGACTGCAAAACTTCTCTTACAAAATGGTGCACTGTATGAAGGAGAGATCATTTCTGAGAACAGTAACTTTTTTGTCATAAAAGTCGGTACTTCAACCATCAATATCCTTAAGCAGATGGTAATTGCATATAATGAAAAGCCGTTTAGTGTGGAGCTGAAATCGGAGATATCAGATGGAACGGACAAGAAAAATGCACAGGAATTGTTACCGGAATCAAAAAAGTTGAAGGTTATCTTAAAGAACAATTCAAGTTTTGAGGGAACACTTCTAAACCAGAACCAGAGGCTTATTGTACTTGATATCAACGGGTCTTCAGTAAATATATTCCGGAATACCATCGCCGAGATCGTCATCGTGGGTGAAAAAATGCCTAAATCAAGACCTGTGTCTGTACCCCCATCAGCGCCATCGGCATCAGCATCATCGGTATCAGCATCATCGGTATCAGCATCATCGGTATCAGCATCATCGCCATCGGTATCATCACCATCGGCATCATCGCCATCGGCATCATCGCCATCGGTATCATCGCCATCGGTATCATCGCCATCGGCATCAGCGCCATCGGCATCATCGCCATCGGCATCAGCGCCATCGTTATCAGCGCCATCGTTATCAGCGCCATCGTTATCAGCGCCATCGGCATCATCGCCATCGGCATCATCGCCATCGGTATCAGCGCCATCGGTATCAGCATCATCGGCATCATCGCCATCGGCATCATCGCCATCGGCATCATCGGTATCATCGGTATCATCGCCATCGGCATCAGTGCCATCGGTATCGGCATCATCGGTATCGGCATCATCGGTATCAGCATCATCGGTATCGGCATCATCGGTATCAGCATCATCGGCATCAGCATCATCGGCATCAGCATCATCTTATAAGAAGAGGGGTATCATTTCTGTCGAATCGATTTCGATCGGTCAGGCGACCAAGAGTGTGCCTAAAAATGAAAAACAGGCTGCTCCAGAAGAAAAAGAAACTCTTTTGCAACAGGAAGTCAGAAAAGCGGCACTGAGTCCAGTGAATTTACAGCCATCTTTTACTTCTGCTATCAATGCTGATTCTGTTAAGATAGATGCGACATCTCCGTCTGTAGGGATCAGTAAAGAGGCTTCTTCAGGAGAGACCAGAATCCGATCTGTGCATGTACAGAAAATATCAGCAGGGAAAGCTACGCCAGTACAATCACCACAATCAGATCACCAAAAATATCTTACTCGCAAACGCTCAGATGGCATTACGGAGATAGCTCTGAAAAATGGAACACTATTTTCCGGTGTAAAAAAAGCAGAAACAGATCAGGTTATTACAATCCAGACAGATGGTGCAATGCTGAATATTTTCAAAAAGCTGATCCGGGAGATCGATGGGTCTTTTTACACTGGTGGTGGGATGGAGACGGATCTTTTTCAGAACAGAGAGCGGGTTGTAAAGGCACCTGCACACTACCCGAAACCACAGCACCAGATGAGGACCTCGCAGACCCGTCTCGTTCCGCAGGTCATTGTGCCGGAAGGTGTTTCTGTTGGCGATCTTGGGGATTCTCTGCGTTCAGGAGAGTGGCAACAGCGCAGCAGGGCAGCCCGATACCTGGGAGCAATGGGACAGTGGGGGACCTCGGCGATTCCTTTACTTGCAAAACAGCTGGAAGATACGACACAGCGATTGGTATTTGCACCGGTATGGATTGATTCCTCCAATGTAGAAAAACTGCTGAGCCCGGGGCTGGAAGCAGCACGTGCACTGTCCTGTATTGGTGGAGATGGTCCCGGGGTTCTTCGGGAGGCTTTGAAGGGATCTGATCCATTGGTGCGGAAGCATGCGGCATTTGGTCTCTGTGAATTGTCGGATGAAAGTACCGGAAAATTGCTTCTTGCGATTTTCAGCGATCCGGAATCTCAGGTCAGGGTAGCGGGGCTCGGTTTTTTTCGGGCCGGCACCTATTTTGATCAGCTTGTAACGGCACTGAAGGATAATGATTCGGAGGTACGCGAGCGTGCAGTTTTTTTAATAGGTAGAACCTCAGATGAGCATGCTGTACCGATCCTTACCGAGTTTCTCAAAGATAAGCATTCCAGGGTTCGGGCCAGGGCAGCTGAGGCGCTGGGTAGTATCGGTGGGGTAAAAAGCGTGCGTGCTCTGATAGGGGCACTTGATGATGGCAATGTTTTTGTCAGGGAGCATGCGGCCGGGGCTTTGGGAGAGTTAAAGGACACGGTTGCGGTTTGGCCGCTTATAATGGCACTGAAAGATGGCAATGCAGCTGTACGGAGTGCTGCTGCATTTGCACTTGGAAAGATACGGGACCCCCGGGCGATACCATCTCTGTATTCACTTCTCAAAGATGAACAGCTTCGGGTTCGTCAAATAGCTCAGCAGTCACTTTCCATGCTTACCGATATTTCACAGCTGATTACTGCACTAGATGATAAGAGTCCGATGGTGCGTGAAAATGTGGCCTATGTTCTGTGGCTTATGACTGGGAAAGATCTCGGGCAGGATAAGGGGCTGTGGTTGGAGTGGTACGGGGACCCTGCAGTACAAAGTAAAGAAAAGTGAGTGGTGCAGCATACCATCAATATGGGGCTGTATCTTTGCTCCTCCCTTTGAGCCGCGTTACCAAGGCAAAAGAAAATCGCTTTAATAAAAATTGAACTTCGTTGTATATCTCTGATAGAGATCGATACATGAGAAGGTGGGGATAGAAAAAACGGCAGTGTTTTTTCCAGAACCATTTTCTTTCCATCTCTTTTACCAATGCTACAGCTTCGATCTGTGCGGTTCTTCTTTCATCTGCTGTAAATGCGTCCGTTTCGAAAACCGGCTCGCTGCTGTAATGGTCGAATTCCCTGTAGTCATCAGTCAGAAGACGTCCATTCTCAGCAGCCTTTTCCCATTCGACAGTCCCTGGGTAGGGAATAAGCTGGTAAAAATCGACAGGGTAGAGGGAATTTTTCCTAACAAAATCAAAACTCATTCGGGTTCTCTCCAGGGTATCCTGGTGAGTCCCGATCACAAACATGCTCAGTACATCCATGCCTGCATTCCGAGCTAAAGCGATCGCTTTGCGTATTTGCCCGATAGATTCCCGTTTTCCTATTGCACTGAGTACTTCCGGGGATGCAGATTCCACGCCAAGAGAGATTCGTTCGCATCCTGCGCGATGCATGAGGCGTAGTTGGGCAAAATCAATTTTATCAGCCCGCACCCCCTGAGCTACCCAGCGATAGCTTTTTTTTTGGGAGATGAGCCGTTCACAGAATTCAATAACCCGTTCCCGTTTCAGAGTAAAATTATCATCATTAATGTGGAACGGTTTATTACCATAGTTACTGGATATGGAGTTCATCTCTTCGATAACACTATCGATAGACCGGAAGAACCACTGTGTACCGTTAATAACAGGTGCAGCACAAAAAGAGCAGGTAAACGGACATCCTCTGCTTGTCAGCAATACATGATAGGGGTAGAGTCTCATGGGGAATGCAGAGTAATCGGGGCAGGGGAGTGAATCAAGATCTGATATTCGCTCTGCGTTTCTGTACATCGTGTTTTCAGGGAGCAGCAGTCCGGGAATCGGTTTGTCAAAGTTTGGGTATAGTTCTATCAGCTCCTTTAGAATCAGCTCAGCTTCACCGGCGACCGCTGCATGCCAGGGTCCATCTCTGAATACCGCTTCTTTTACAATTGAAACATGTGGTCCACCGATAACAAGCCGGGATTTCTCCGATAAAGCAAAATCATGTGCCAATGCACAGGAATCGAGGTAATTGTAACTGGTTACAGTACATAAGGTGTAATCGGATGGATCGGAAAGTGTTGTTGCAATCTCTTTTATCGAGGCCTGCGGAACATCGATTACCCGAATGGTGGCATACGTTTTTAGAACAGATGCAATGTATGCCAGGCCAATATGTGGAAACATAGGAACAGAGACTCCAAGACCGGCTTTTTTTCGTCTGTACCCTGTTGGTTCTATAAGTGTGATATTCAGGAAAAAGTCCTTTTCTGGATTAACGATTTTAGTATACCATTGCAGAACAGGTCTCTGCAATGGAGACAACTCATCCGTTTTTTTTTGAGCTGCATACTATTTTTATCTTTAGTAATATCTTTCCTTGGGATACTAATTTTATTCTACCCTAAAACTGTGTGCTGTGATTTTCTGAGGCACATTCTCAGGTGGTGAATTTTTTCTGACCGATTACTTAATGATCTTGATCTGCATCAACGGTGTTGTCCTGCCTTGTATCGATGAGGGGAACTCTCGTATCAGGTCGCAACCCATTTTCAGATAAAATCCTCTGGCGTGCGGATCGGCAAAGAGGAAAATGGATTGTCCTTTCAGGTTCTCTGTATAGTCAAGCATAGATTTGAACAATTCTGTTCCAATTCCGGCACCAATCTTGTCTGGAAGAACAAACATGTGATCCAGCCATAGACCCCGAGGGATCAGGTCGCCTTGAAACTCACTATCGTGGTTACGGTGTATTAAGGAATAAAACGCAACAGCTCTTGATTGCTTCTCATAGACAAAAACAGCATTGGCAGTGATGTAGCTTTCAGTTATAGTCAGTTCGTCTTTCCATTTGACAAGGTATTCTTCAGGGTAATCCCAGTATCTCTTTGAAGCAAATGCTATAGCTGTCAGAGTGGATGCCTCAGATGGTTCTGCTTTTCGAATCATGATGTGTTTCCGGTGTCCAGTTATAGGGAGAGAAAATAAACAGGGTAAAAGCTTCTATTGTTATTTCATTAGAAAGTATATCCCAGAGAGAAATGGAGTTTCCCGACAGGTTCATCTGCCTTGCGGGCCAGTTTCCAGCCGTAGAGAATTCCAATCGGTCCGATAGGGGTGTTATATCTTAAACCTGTGCCCGCAGAAAAGCGGAACTGCTCTGCGGAGAGTGAAACGATGTCATCTTCAAGGCGCCCTACATCGGTGAACAAGGCCAGTTCGAAATTGAAACCGAGCCCGATTCGAGCTTCGATACTCGCAGAAAATGAGGTTTTTGCGCCACTGGAGTCAAAGAGGTTTTCATCGAATCCACGCACGTCTCCAGAGCCTCCCAGATAAAAACGTCTGTCGGCAGGAATACCGGAGGCCCTCCCATAGGTGTGGAGATATCCTGCCCGGACAGCCCCTGCAATGGTAAGAGTGGAGAATGGGGTAACATAACCTCTGGTTTCAAGTTGTATTTTTATGATATTATCAATATCTGTTCCGATGCTTTTGGAGATATCAACGGTAGATCCAACAAGAACACCTTTTCTGGGGCGGGTAAAAGAATCCCTTCGGTCCCATGAAAATGAGGGTTTTACCATGATGATGTTTCTTGGCTCCTGTTCATTGGAAAGTTTTCCGGAATCCGTTGGTGCGGAACCATTTGAAAAGGAGAGTCGGCGGCGCTCATAGCTAGTTCCTAGTCCAAGGATGAGATGTTTATTGAATGGAGCAGTAAGCCCGGTAGAGATACCATAGGCAGTTGTGCTCCATTCCTGATTCAGTTCGGATCGTTTTTCACCAAAAGCTCCTAACAGTGCATGGACAGAAGATCCGAACAAGCGGGGTTCTATGAGAGCAGTTTCCCCGCGGAACCCGACCAGGCTGATTTCACCACTAACCCATGCATCTTTGTTGAGCCCCAGAATATTACGGTCGCCAGCTTTTGCCTGAACAAAAGGTCCCTTATCTGACTGATACCCACCGCTGAGTGACCCATAAAAGGGTCGTTTTTCTGCAACCTGAACGAAAACGTGAACCGTGTCCCTTTTTTCTTGCAAACCGATGGTCCTGAAACGTACGGAGCTAAACAGTCCCAGATCCCGTATTCCTTTCTGGGTATTGACAATATTCTGAAGTGACAGGGGTTGCCCGGGACGTGCTTTGAGCTCTTTTTGCAATACTTTCTTCTGTGTACGGAATGCGCCCAGGTAATGAACCATGCCCAGTGTGACGTGAGGACCCTCATGTATACGGAACTCAACACCCGCACTGCTGCTGTCACTGTTCATGGAGACAACGGGGATAACAGTTGCGTGTGGGTATCCCTGCTCAGCAATTGCAGCCTGCAGAACACGTGCATTCCGTTTGAGCTGTTCGCTTATGTATACATCTCCCTTTCTGATCGTTACTGCGTTTTTTTTATCAATTTGTGTAAAACGGTCAACATTAATGAGTATATCACCGATTATAGTCTGTGGACCTTCCTGAATGTTTATCGTTATTGCAGCGGAAGTACCAGTAATTTGTACATTGGGAGTGATGGTTGCTTTGAGAAAACCGTGTGAGCGATAGAGCATCTGAATGGCAAATATATCCTCCTGTAATATGTCGGGGTTATAAGCTCGTTTTGCTTTGTTGCCTTTATCAACGTGGAGCATCTGTCCCAGAATTGTACTTGCATCAAGTTCGACAGCTCCGGTAACTGTAATGGAGGAGACAGTTGTGCGTGGTCCGCGCTTAATGCTGAAGTGCACCTGTTTTTCGGTGAATTTACGACGTTTGATGGTGGTATCGGAAGCTTCTACCCGGGCTGTAGTGTAACCAGCCTCTCGCAGCCGTTTTTCCATCGCTTTTACCGATCTTCTCAAACCCAGATTGTTGCGATTGCCGGCTTTAAAGATTGATATATCTTTGCGAAGAGTCCTTTTACTTATTTTACGATCTCTCCAGGGTGAGAATTTCACACTATACCGGGTACCTTCATCAATAGAGAGGATAACATTCACCGCCTGGGAGCAGGAATCTGTACTGATGGAATCGCGTACCTGAACATCTGCAAATCCCATTGATCGATACATGTTAATGAGTGTTTTGACATCTTCACGAAACACAGCTGCAATGAATCTTCCGGCACTCCCCGGAAATAGTGAAGCCCGCCAGGATTTCATACTTCGTTTGAGTTTGAAATCGGACAGCGCATTATTGCCCCGGATATCGAGTGTTCTCAAACGAAGATAGGGACCGGCTTTTATCGACACATGAACCAGTTTATTGCTGCCTGAGCGATGAACTCTCGAGACGGTCTTTACATTAGGCGACACGAAGCCTTCCCGTCGATACAGAGCTGTAATAATTGAATCGTTTATCAAAAGTAAATCATCTGTATACATGTCGCCAGGATAAGAGCTCATCGCTTTTGCCACATCGTCCTCAAAAAGAGGCGATTCTCCGGAGATACGGATATCTCGGACATACTGTGCCGGTGTCAGGAGAAACTGAATACTATTCCCTGTCTGCTCTATCTCCACCTGCTCAAAGAGGCGACACAATTGAAGTGCATCGAGAGATTCACGGAGTGCTGTAGTATCCAGGTACTGATTTTTTCGTATAGTAACAAGTTTCTCTGCAATACCCCTCAATACTTCAGATTGATCGGTTTTTCCAATGATTACACAGGAAACATCCCTAACAAGTTCTTGAGAAACAGTGTAAGGGGTATAGATGAACAGAATAACAAGCAGCGTTATATATGGCGGCATTCTCATGTTACCTTCTCTCCCATGAGAATCGGATCTGACCCCCATAAATTCCCTTTGTGTCCTGAAATCCCTCAATAAGAAGATTTTGCAGGAGGCGGTATTCAGCAGTGGCTTTCTGCACAACTTCACCATTTCCTGATTCAATGGTGTACTTTGTTCCAAGCCGCCTGGTTACCTGTTTACCCATGGTTACAGCAATTCGGTCGGATTGTTCATTGTTTGAATCTCCGGTCTGGATCTGGAGCAGGTCCAGGCCTGTTGCTTTTTTGATATCATCTCCAAATGTGGAGGCAACCAGTGATGCAAGCATCTGTTCATTGGATTGTCCACCACCAACCAGTCCGGAGCCGCCCTGCAATTCTGTGAGGGTCTTTCCCAGAAGGAGAAGTGAGATGAGATCCTGATCTTCCAGAGTTTTATCATCACATGCCAGCTTGAAAACCAGGTCTTCGGGAGTACCGGATATGATGATCTCTATCACCCAATCTCTGACGGGTACAGAACCGCGTACGTCAATTTCCGGTTCAATGGCGTATGGGTTGACAAAATCTATTATACCATGCTTAACCGTGAATGTTTTTTTAAGATATGTAATTGATCCCAGTTCGACTTTTGCTCGTCCGTTGATTGCAGGAGAATTCAGGGAACCCATTACCTGGATGTCTGGTGCAACGGTAACCTGAGCCATATTGTTGTCAACACGAAACGGTGTTCGCGCTTGCACACCTACATCGAACCGCATATTCTTGAGATAGGGCGTTTCGATTTCAGATGTCTGGGGTTCGGTTTTTTTACGTTTACGCTGTCCCATTCCTGCCAGAGGGTTCAGGATGATATCCTGGTAGTAGAGCCCATCAACCAGGATAATGTCACCGGAAACGATTGTGGTATCAGGGGTTCCGGCAATACGCAGCTTTCCATCGAGCAAAAGATCGAGCATATCGGGCATGCTCACGGGTAAAGACTGCAGGGTGATATCTGCTTTGAGATCTGCTGGTGTGAGATTGTGAAGCTTTACTTCGCCACGCATGCTCACAACACCGTCATCCAGGTTTCCCCGCAGTTTCTCTATTCGTATCGCTTCTCGATTCACGAAGATACTTCCGTTAAGTGAATGTAACCGTTGGGTTACCTCAGGAAGAATCATGGCGATTTTTCTAAGCTCCAGGTCTGCTTTGAGGTCTGGTTTCTCGAGAGTTCCTTTCAGTGATGCGTCGATGTCAATGCTGCCGTCTATATCAGGAATCTCCTCTGAGAAATGCCGCACAATAGATAAGGGTATGGTTCCGTTCAGGAATACATCATGTGGTCCTTCAAATGATCCTGTTGCACGTCCTTTGAGGTGCCCCTCTCCAGCCAGAATAACACTGAAATCGGGTAGACGATACTGTCGTTTTTCCACAGACGCCTTCAGATCATGTGATTCTATAATACGAATTTTTTCATAATCGAGAACCAGTTGTGTAACATGCAACGAACCGTGAATGTCGGATATGGAATCTGCGTTACCTGATACGGATATTGCAGCTGTTAAAGTGCCTTCAAGATCATGGCCTGACAAGGCAAGATAGGGAGCTAACTGCAGGTCTTGCAGAGAAAAGCTGGAAGTGAATGCTTTTGTGTCAAGATGATACTGGGCAAGAAGCGCTCCCACAGCATTGCCGGAAATTTTTACCTCTTGGTTGTGTAGAGAAAGATTTAAATTAATATCATCAAATTCCATACTCCCGAAGTGAATATCAGAAATACCGAGCTTACCTTGCACTTCAGGACTGGAGTAGGTTCCCCATGCCTGCAGATCCGTGGTAAGTACGCCATGGAGCGAGTCAAAAGAGGAGAGGGCTGTTACGGAGTTAAGGAACACTCCCGGTGAAGACAGTTGTACTGCGAAGGAATCTTTCAGCGCAACCCATCCGTTAATTGATAAATCTTGCCCAGGCTTCAGAGATATGAGCAATGGTTCTATGTGTGCCCGTTGTTGTTCAAGTCGAGCTTTAAGAGAGAGTGTGGCGATAGCTTGGTCTTTAACCAGGATATCTTCAGCGGTGATCCGAATGTGACCATCTGGATTGTCCACTGTTCCTTTCACACCTATGTCAATATTTGCAACTCCTTTGACCGAATCTAAAAAATCGCCTATATCCAGTTTCTCTGATAAGAGCGCCAGATCAAATCGTATCTGATCGGGTGCAATCGGGTTGCCATTTTCAAGTACATTTGCAGATCCGGAAAGGCGCATTTGAGAGGTACCTTTTGCAATTTTCAGCTCTTCGATAAATGCAGTACTTGTATTCTCAAGCCCTGCATTGAGCTCAAGGGTCTCGATGTGAATATCTCCCCAATCCACAGATTTGGCATATGCATTGATTAATGCCTGAGGTCTTTGCAGATCACCAGCAAACTGTGCCTCCAGACCTGCGCTTCCGGTTATGCTGTCATTTCCAGTAAATTGGAGGAGTTCACTCAATGAAGGCAGGGATAGGTTCAGTGTTGCACTCATTTTCCCGGATGCAAGCGCGTACATTCCATGCAGAGCGAGTGTAGTTTTTCCGAGATTTGCGCTGAGTGTATGGACTTTTGCATTTCCAAGCGCGATATCAGCCGAACAGGAGATTGCTGTATGAAGTGGCGCGGATGCACTCTTGAGTTGTAATTTGGCGATATCTGCTGATAAACCCAGTGTTGCCTTGAGCGAATCGGGATTTAAACCGGAACCTTGAAGAGAGAGTGAAACTGCTCCAGTTCCAGAAATTTCCGGAGTCAGTTCCTTCAGGGGTATCCCATCTCCTGAAGCTGTTAATTCATACCTGATTTTCTGCAAGAAACCTGGTTTGAGAAATCCGTCTGGAAACGTCTCTCGTAGGTCAACAGATCCGGTCATTGCAACACTCCCGAGCCCGGCCACTATATGTAATGAGAGCTGTTTTGTAATCCGTTTGGCTAATTGAGTCTTGAACGAGAGTGATTCAATGGGATACCCCCATATATTACCACCTCCGTAATCTAGCTCAAGTTTGAGGTCAGGATCTGCAACTATTCCGCTTATGCGCATACTCAAATTGGCGTTTCCGTCGAGTTTTTCAGGTATGCTGGCAATTGTCGCTATATCTGAAAGGGCAAGATCAGCTGAGAGAAAAAGATCCACAACAGGGTCATTTTGAATAGAGATGACACTGCCATTAAGAGCGAGAACTGAATTCCCAGTATGCATCCGAAGGTTGACTGTATCCAGATTCGAATTACGAGTCCTGGCCATCAGAGATAGATCATGCAGGTGAAAGGGCGTGCCGTTTTGCTCCAGTGTTGCGGAATCAAGCGTAATACATCCTTCAACTGCAAAAGAGTCAGTTTGTCCACTGGCGCTGATCGAGAGGCCGTAGGCTTGAATTTTAAGGCTGTCCTGTTCTGCTGCGAACAGGACTTTTCCACCGATGATATCAAGAGATCGCAGTTCCACAGGAAATAATTTGCTGGTTGAATCTGCGGTGTCCGGTGGTTCACTCTGGGGAAAGGCATCCAAAAGCGATATCCTTCCTTCGGAATTCATCTCAAGAGTTACCCAGGGGTGTTCCAGAACAGCTTTTTGGACTACCAGTTTGCGTTTCAGCAGCTCTGTTAAGGAGATATCGACCAGAAGTTTATCAAAACCAGCCAGGTTATTATCAATGGAATCGGCAAGGGTCAGCTTGTGAAGCTCGAAACGTAAGCTTAAAATGGAGATATGCAGTTTTCCGAGGGTGAGCTTCCCGGGGATCGCCTTGTTGATCTGAGAGATGGCATAACGGTGAACTGTTGTGGAATTGCTACCAACTGTAACTATTATGCAGAATGCTGCAACCAGGGTTGAAAATATGAGTATTGTAATGCCTATGAAGCGCTTCATGACCACCTTTGTTTTGGGGTTCAATAAAGAGGAAAAATATATCATGAACAATCCTTGCTTCCGACCGGCTTGCGATGTTTTCAGCCTCCTGGCTGTTTGCCCAGTCCAGGTGTATTCAGAACGAATACGAAATATAGGCAAGTACTATTCCAATGCAGATCTATTTGAAGTATTATATGTAAGTAACGTAACCTGCATTGTAGCCAAAGGGGGAGTACATGAGAAGCTGTTGTTTTTTTCTGGTTAATTTGATGGTGATAGCATCGATGCATATTCAGGTGACTGCATGCTGTATGGTTCCCAATGATTATTCGATCGATACAGTTGGTTTTGGAAATGCCGATGATCCGGCAATAATAGTCAATGTACATATGTTCCAATCCGATGTCTTTGCAGATACACTTTATTCATCAGAAATGCTCAGAAAACTCAAAGAGGTTTACGATTCAAGTAAACTGGTCATTGTTGTGCAAGCGCTTCAGGCAAAGCGGTTTGCTCCGGAGCTCATTCCAAACCTGACGATGTTTGCATCGGAATCGGTTACGGTTCAAATTGAACAAGTCATTAAGGGGCAGGTGGAAAATTACCAGAAGACATTTATTCATCCTATACGATCCGAGATGCATGAATTGGTATATGATTCTGCTCGTGGAGAATATGTCCGAATCACCAGTATTCGAAGCATATCCGATCCGTATTACGGCCAGATTCTGGGAAAACGCTTCATACTTTTTTTCGCAGAGAAACCAGTGAGTGATATGGAGCTTTTCAGTCTGCCACTTCCGGGATTATGTCAAAACAATACCTATTCGTATCAAATCAATGAAACCAATGAGATCTTTTTCGATGGTGTTCAGTTTGATCCAGAAAGTAAGAGCGTTTCCCAGGTGCCATACCTCACTGTTGACCTTAATCGTTTTCTTGAGTATGTAGAGGGAACATCGGTTTTAGACAAAAGAGGTCTTGTTCCCACGAACAATCGTAAACAGGACAAGCTTTCAGTTTATAATCTGTTAGGTAAAAAAGTGTCAGCAATATCAAAAGCAAAGTCTGGTAATTATTCACCAGCTCTCTATATAGAGGCAGATCGGAATGGACAGGGTGCAGTTGTTAAACGGCTCCGATATTGAGTCACTTCATAAGTTATATGGAATGAGCCAGGCACATGAATTACTATTCGATAGTTTTAGTGTGTCAAAGCTCTTTGAGAGGTGATAAGAAACCAAAGAGTCTCTGAAGGTTAGAACGAGAGAATCGTGGTGTATTGCTGCAGAGCTGGTGTCGTGGGGGAAAAAATCGATGCGGCCGTAGGGATCCATACACCCGCAGGATCTTTTGATTGTTGTAGAATCAATATAGAATATCCAGCTGCAGTTCGAATTTGAAGGCGTACACGTTGCGTACGAGCCAATCCAGGTACCCTGTAGCGCAGAGATCGTATATAACGAGCTGCTCTCAGATGTGGTCGGCAGATCACATGCAGAACCCATGAGAGAAATAAAAAGAAAAGTACCTGAAAGCAGGCTGGATACGTGTTTCATTTCTAACTCCATGGTGAAAAATTTGATACTTTAGCACACACTCAGTAATATACCATTTAAAAATGAATACCTTATTTTATCTGGTGATATCCGCTTTCCAGCAGAAAACACCTGGTATATTGTGGTACCTGCGTATACTGTAATCCACATACTTTCTTCATTTCAGGCCTACCAGGGGCTATATTTATCATTACTGATTTTTGGGAATTCTGATATGAAAAAGCCGGTCTCTTTTCTGCTTCTGTTTAGTATCGTTCTGGTGCTTCTACCCATTGGAGCTTACCTTGGTGGTGCATTTTTTATGCAGCTTTATATAAATGCAGGAGCGACAAACCTGCTCAGTCTTGAAAAACAGGGAAGGCTTTCACGTCGGTACGGGTATGTCTGGCAGGAGATACAAGCACACAGAGAGATGAATCAGACTGCAGCCAGTATTACCGGAAAAAATGAAGCAGATCATGAGTACGACAGTAAGTCTGCGGGTAGAACGGTTGATTTCCCCTCTTTAGCGGCTGTTGCAGAACTCAACAACATCAAAAGTCTTCATAAGACGATCAGAATCAATGATCGCAATTATGTGCCACTTGTGGAGCTGAAAACAACGCATACCAGTATTAAATTATCAGAACTCAATGAGATACTTTTAAAATCGCTCATAACAACAGAAGATCAGCATTTCTATTCCCGCAAAAACGGATACGACTACCACGCGCTGCTTCGCGCCTCTTTGCATGCGGCACTCATATCGTTACGGACACTGAAGCTGCAGTACCCGCGTGGAAGTAGTACGATCCACATGCAGGTGGCACGCTTTCTTCTGATGCGGTACAACAATCAGGGATATGCCTATGCGGAGAAATCAATTTCCCGGAAAATAAATGAGCTGAAACTGGCACAGGCACTCAGTATTGCATATTCAAAAGAGGAAATTCTTACACTCTATATAAATCATTGTGTTTCGGCCGGAAGAGGCATGGTGGGATATCATGATATTAGCATGGGTCTTTTTGGGGTTACACCAGAGAGGTTGAGTATCCCTCAGAGTCTTTATTTAGCCCGTCTGGTAAAGTGGAACCGTCATGTTCCTGAAAAGATAATCCGGCAGATTAAAGCCAGTCTTCCCGCGCTGGCAGAGAGCTTTCGGTGGAGCAGTGAAAAGCAGCAATTGATACGAGAGCAACTGGATTCCCTTTCCTTCAGGCAGCCCTCATCGATCATTCCTCCAAACAGCTATATAATTGATCTGGCAAATGAGTACTTACGCAAAATTTGCGAACTGAACGGGATGCATGGCGATGAACTTGATCAAATGGATATTTCCAATCCTGAAAGTATGATTAGACGATATGGGAATCTCTCCATTAATCTTACCATTGACTATCGGTTGCAAAAATTGCTTGAGCGCGTTGTAAGCGCACGCGGATTTGGCCAGGATACAACTATCCGAACTGATATTCGTATCGGAAGTGATGGACGCAATCTGGAGAGTAAAACTGTGCCCCCGGATACGCTCCGCAGGTTACTGGTGATTGCACAAGATTCTCTTTTCAGGGACACTACCTCTGCTTTTTCTGTCAATTTACAAACGGGAGACACACTGGTTTCAAATATTCGATACAGAAAACTGGGTCCCGATTCTGTCCGGCGCTCCTGTTTTTATTACAAACGAGATTCTCTCAGGGTGCCGGGCCAGTACTATGCATATGCGCTCATGGACTCCCGCACCAACGAACTACTTGCATATTGCTCGAAGGATCGTCTGGGGAGCAGGCTCCAATCGCTACTGGTGAATAAAAACCCGAATGGATCGAGTGTCGCCAAACCGATCATCTACGGCTTGGCTTTTGATCTGGGAATTTACGGCCCATCCGATATGGGCTCTGATAACCAGGAGTATCCGGATTCGTGCCTATGGGCTCGTACCTATCTTTATAAAAACAAAGAGCCGGTTGGTATGGTGTATCTTAATGTTCCAGAGCATGGTGGTTATCCGGTACGCAATCACAATCGTAAGTTTGAGGGGTATGATTTTCTTTATAATCATCTATCGTATTCAAACAATATCGTTGCTGTAGAGACCATGTATCGGCTCATGACTGCAATTAGCGACAGTAGTTTACAATCAAAAAATGTTAAAGCGCTCCTGGAACGGCTTGGCAGAGATGATCTGCTGAAGCTAAAGAGGGTAACGGGGCCACAGCTTTTTGCAGCACTGGTTTCTTCTATCCGTAATGAAGCTGCTATGGAATATGAAAAAATATCCCGAAAGTATTCGATTGCACTGGGAACACTGGAACTTTCTTTGTACGAACAGATGCATCTGTTCAACATATTATACGGTAACACTTTGGTAGTGACTCCTGAGAGATATCCCTCTCTTTTTATCAAAAGCGTTCAGATTGCCGGAGAAAACGTCTCGTTCTCTGAAGGTACAAAGACGTATACTGTTTTCAGTGATCTTCGTAACATCCGGCCGGCTCACCTTGCCATGCATAAGCGTCTCCTGTCAAATTCTGCCGATAACCTGAGCCGGTATGATATCTGTTTTCAGGAAGGAGACAAACTGAGCAATTTTGCTAAGAGTGGAACAACCGATGATGTAATCAGGCCCTTCAATGCGGACATCACCGATACGACACGCACAAATTATGGTTTGTGGAATGCTGTTTTGCGGCTGCAATTGAAGAGGGAAGATCTGCTGAAGGCTGTGAGGGAAGATACACTGCTCAGAAATTATGCTATTAATCCTGATTCCGTACCGGTGAAAGAAGTGCTTGATGTAACGGTTGCCTGCATTGGTGAATGTAACAAACAGTATACAGGTGACAGGGATGGTAAAAGTCTGCATGGATATGTGACCCGCGAATTGCTTCATGCATTTGGAATCCCCTGTAGCAGCGGCTTTTACCGGTCGTATGAGGAACAGTTGCAGAGTGAGACCAGGGAGAGGGATAAATACGCCAGTGATGATGAATCGGACCTCTCGTTTCTGTCACGGGCACTGATCACAGTACAGGCTGGTATCGGAACGAAAGCTGCAGTTGATGAACTCAGGTTTGAGAAGTCATCACGATCAGGCATAATACGTCTGGCAGGGAAGAACTACCGGAAGATGTTGAAATTTGCTCCCTATATGGGAGAAAATTCCCGGAAATACCATGCACTTCTGAACAAACTCAAGAAACTGGAGCATGCTGATGATGCCCGGGGAATTCTCTCTGAGATTTTATCCCTTGAAGTACATAATAAGGTTCTGAAGCGTGACCTGGAACGGGCCTGTTCCTCACTGCTCAGAAGCCTTGAACAGATTAAAGAATGATAGGGTGAATGAACACTCTCGGGGTGGTTAACCGTTCTTTTGTTGCTGGTCATGTTCAAAAACTTACACAATCAAAGTGTCTTTTGTATCATTTCGATCTCATGTTTAAGCTCTGAATATTTTCTCCACATCTCTTTGACAAAAGAATCATGGGATGCATGTTCATGCGTGTGCTTATAATCATCGATTATCCGGATCCCCCGCTCATCATCACGGGCCTTAGAGCGCTCAGTATCAGAAGCAATTTTTTCTTCTATCTGAACCAGGCGCTCCAGACACTCTTTAATGGGCCGGGCACCGTATCCTTCCGAGAGCAGCAGACAGCGCGCATGTTCCCATGGCGAGCCAGGGGCCGGAGTTTCTCTGAGTGTATGTACTATGGATGGATCTGTCGGAAGTAACTCCGAGAGTTTTTCTTTCAGTGCCAGAAGACAGTAATATTCGATATAAAAGGTATAGCTGTCAATGCCTTTACGTCTGCTATCTTCTGTAAGGAAATTTTTACCAAGACCACGGATCTCTTTTTCTGTGTAAATTTCACGCTTTTCGATAACATTTTGTAAATAAGTTCTGGCAGAGATCATAAGGTCGATTATTTCGGAACGAAAGACATTGAATGTAAAAGTGCATCGCCGCGCTTTATTCCGCTTTATGTATTTGCCTTCGTTTCGCATGACGGTATAGATATTATTATACAAGACCCAACCTGGAAAGATTTCATTTCGAAGCGGGGGCAAACCGGCCGGGTGAAATGATGGAGTGTTGATTAGTGAAAACGGGAATTCCAGTCGTTGTGGCAAGGTACAGACCGCAGTAGCAAAGAGGCTGTAGGGAGCACGCGAGAAATCAGATGGAAATTTTATATTGACTCCCAGGCCGAAAAAAGTGCCCTCACCACACCAGATCTCCTGGTCGGGCGCTTTTGAGGTGTGGTTTGAGCCTACATTGGCACCATAGGCAATGTTTCCTTTCCCCTCTGGCCACACTGCAGCTATAAGGAGTGCCTGGTGATGAAATCCGACGAAAGGACCGAGAAGGCAAGCGGTAACCTCTCCTTCGGCAATCCCGGTATTTGGACCGATAATACTGGAGGTGATTTTCCCGTGTCTCTCCAGATGAGAATGCTCTGTCATCACTGAAGAATCAAGTATCCCCATGGATGTGACTTCACATCCCCATTGCACGATTGCATTTCTGACAAATGCCCCATGGCTGATCTCTACTGGTTCATCGGGATTACTGAGGATTGTGCTGTTCTCTACCAGAGTCGCTCCATTAATGTGGCCTGATTGTCCCAGGAAACAATTCTCCACTCGAGACGTGTTACGGATCACTGCTCCTGGTTCAATTACGCAAAATGGAATGTGGCATTGTTCAGAATACTGTTTTACAAATTCATCATACATATTAAGTTGCTCTGAATTATACCTGCTCAGAGCAACAGCAGATGCAACCTCAATAGTAAGCTCAGCGTATGCCGCTATTTCGCGGCCACCGGTCTCTATGCCGATCGATATGAGATTTCCATTCCCGAAATTGCTTTGCCCGGTGCAGACCAGGCTTCCGCATTCGTATACTATCGCATTATCCTGTATCAAGGAGTTGGCAATGATACCTGCTCTGAAAATAAGACAATCATTTCCGATCTCAGAATTACAGATAACACTATGATAAATGCCGGAGGGAAAAGGAATACCAGCATCCAGGTCCATTTCTTTGCCCCGAAATGATCCCAGTATACAGGTTCCCCGGAACAGTGTATCGAAAATATTGTCAGGTGAAAAATCCTCAACTACACGGATATCACCCCAGGCCGAAGCGCGATTTCTCTGTGCACTGAGCTGCGCAATCTCCTCCGGTCGGAGGTTTCGTGTCTTTTTCCCGAAAAGACTGCTGCCAGACATCTTCCGTTCCTTTAACAGTTGTATACTTCTGATATGCTCAGAGGAGCATCCACCATTTCCGATCAGCTCCAGCACACTCCCACATTTCATTAAACGTACCTCCAGTTAATTCGCTTCAATAGTACCAAAAGACAGATCATTGAGCAATTCTTGGGAAAAAATCCCCCGTGCCAGGATAAGTCCGGTCGGGGGAACTCCTTTTTCAGGGCAGTTTTATGACTCAGGTACTCTAACGACCAACCATTTTCTTCACCAGATGTTTATTATCACGAACCCAGTTGTAGTATTCAGTTCGGGTCAATTTGGAAGCTGCATCTTCATCGAGAACAACAGTGACATGAGTATGCAATTGCAGTGCTGTTGCTGTTATCTGGCTTGTAACCGGTCCCTCGATAAACGATGCTACTACATCAGCCTTCTTCTTCCCATTGGCAATCAGGAGAATTTTCCGTGCCTCCAGAATGGTTCCGATTCCCATGGTGATTGCAAAGCGCGGTACTTCATCGACACTGGTAAAAAAACGTGAATTATCTTCGATCGTCTGCTTAAAAAGTGCTTTGACACGGGTGCGACTGGCAAACGATGATCCGGGTTCGTTGAAGGCAATGTGGCCATCCCCACCTATTCCTAGGACCTGAAGATCGATTCCGCCATAACTGTTTATTTGTGCCTCATACCATTTACAGAATTCCTCAGGATCTTCGGTGTTGCCTTGTGGTACAAATACGTTGGCAATGTTGATATTTACCTGGTCGAAAAGGTTCTGGCGCATGAAGAAATTGTAACTGTTTTTATGAAGCGGGGCGAGGCCGACATATTCATCGAGATTGAAGGAGCGTATTTTTGAAAAGTCCAGACCCTCCTCCTTATGAATATTGACCAGTTCCTGATATGTGCCGATTGGGGTGTCGCCAGTTGCCAGACCAAGTACCATGTCATGTTTTCGCCTGATTTCCGTGGCTATGATTCGTGCCGATATCTTGCTCATTTCTTCATAACTTGGGGCAATGATTATTTCCATACGTATCTCCGGGAAGGTTTAAGGTTTGGTAGAAAACTAAGTACATAGAATACAAATTAAACTATACCGAAGAAAGGAATTAGAAAAATCTGGAATTTCTATCAGGAATAGCTGTCGACAAGTGAAAAGACCTTTAATTTTCTCCTGAACTGGTTGTATGATAATGTTCGTTTTGTATGCACTGCAATTTCAATTGGCACATCTGGATACAGATCAAAATAATTATCACTCGACCTGAAGGGTACTCCAGGAATATCCAGTGCTAGCTGGTGATGAAACTGATCTGACTGAAAGGTGACAGTGAACAAGCGAGGGCCGGTCTGGACAATACCGGTGTGTATTTTTTGCGCTGAGAATTCGATAAATCGTGGGGCTGTAAAGAAAACTGTATTCTGGCTGAGAATGCAGGTATCACTCTGGAGATAGATTCTCAAGTAGAGGTTGCGATTACCGAACTGCCGAATCTGTTCTGCGAAATCTACAGATATCTGCAGAAGAGATTCTCCATACTGCAGGTCCACTGTTTTGCTATCTGTTTCCAGAGCTCCATCTCTGAGGTGGTACAGTGTCCACCCCATCACAGCATTGAGTGCTTCGGGAGCATCGCAAATGGTGTAAATGTCAACTTTTGAAATGGTGTTTTTC
>OBJA01000640.1_pt1 | contig 28665 bp, 29 predicted proteins | sample 1519751 | NCBI WGS metagenome assembly OBJA01 (sample SAMEA3881238, study PRJEB22517) | soil metagenome | biome: lake sediment; feature: soda lake sediment; material: sediment, water from around vicinity | place: India | collected 2013-12-23 | depth 3 m
TGAGGCGGTGAATTTTTTTATGCATCCAATAGAGAACATTATGCAAACGGCCATGAGCGAAATCAAGGAAATGGTCGATGTCAACACGGTGATCGGTGATCCGGTCATATCCACAAACGGCTCCACAATCATACCCGTATCGAGAGTTTGCTTTGGCTTTGTCTCGGGCGGTGGTGAGTACGGCGACATGGCGGGAGAAGGGCAGGATGCCAAGCACCCATTTTCGGGAGGCGCAGGCTCAGGCGTTTCGATCAATCCGATCGGTTTTTTGGTTGTGGATGAAGAGCATGTGGAGTTGATATCGGTTAACGGCAGATCATTGTTTGAGCACGTTGTCGAATCAATACCACATTTTATCACGGAAGTTAAAGAAGCGCTCAAACGCTGCCGGTATGATGAGGTGGAATAAGCCTTGAAAAAAATAATAACAAAATCGACTGCTGTTTTTGTGGCTTTTATGCTGATGTTCTCGTATAATGTCGATGTGTCCCATGCACAGACGATCGACATTTCCGCAAAATCGGCGGTGCTGATAGAAGCCTCTACGGGACGCGTGCTGTATCAGAAAAACGCCTATGAAAAAATGCCGATGGCCTCTACCACCAAGATTATGACGGCCATCGTGGCGCTCGAGTTCGCGGATGTGTCGGACACCGTTGTTGTCAGTCAGAATGCAAGCGGCATAGAAGGCTCATCTATTTGGCTGTCCACCGGTGAGAGAATGTCTCTTTCGGATATGCTGTTTGGGCTGATGCTGGCCTCGGGCAACGATGCGGCCATTGCCATTGCCGAGCACGTGGGCGGCAGCGTGGAAGGCTTCGTTGCAATGATGAACGAGACAGCGCAACGGATTGGTGCGTATAACACGCACTTCGTTAATCCCAACGGTCTGCCCGCGGACAATCATTACACAACAGCCTATGATTTGGCGCTGATATCGGCCTATGCCATGCAGAACGATTATTTCTGCCAGATCGTCAAAACGCAGTACAAGACGCTGCCGTGGGATGGCCATGAGTGGGAGCGGGTCGTTAAAAATAAAAACAAGATACTATGGAATTATGAAGGCGGAAACGGTATCAAGACCGGGTTCACCAAGGCTGCGGGCAAATGCCTCTCTGCTGCGGCTCAGCGCAACGGCATGCAGCTGGTGGCCGTAGCGCTCGATGCACCGAATATGTTTGAGGATTGCATGAAAATAATGAACCACGGCTTTGAAAACTATCAGAACCGTTTGGTGCTGGGTGCGGGAGAGCTTATGGGCGAAGTGAAGGTGGAGCAGGGGAGTGAAGAATCGTTTTCGGTTTATACCGATGAAGATATCTATTATCCGATGACTGATGAAGAGTTCGCGCAGATTGAAAAACGCGTCTATCTGGAAGAGTCGGTACGCGCTCCGGTGCGATTCGGCGATACGGTGGGCTGTGTGGATATTTGGCTCAAAGGCAGCAAAATCGGATCGGTGATTCTGCGATCATCTGTATCGATAAGGGAGAACTCTTTTGGGTTCAATTTGCAACGACTGCTTGATTTTTGGCTCAATACACGTATGCTCGAATTCTGATGAATGGAGGTATTTGTGAGGTTAAATAAGTATATTGCAGACTGCGGGGTTGCATCAAGACGCGGCGCGGATGCGCTTGTTTTTGCCGGTCGTGTCAGTGTGAACGGCACACCCGTTCAAATGCCAGGCATTGACATTAATCCGGATATGGACAGTGTTTGCGTTGACGGAAAACAACTCAGCCCCGCAGATAACAAGGTATATATAATGCTCAACAAACCCAAAGGTGTGTTATGCACCTGCAAAGACGACAGAGGCCGACGAACGGTTCTGGACATTGTCAGTGACATAAAAGAAAGATTGTTCCCAGTCGGCAGGCTGGATTACGATACCGAAGGTCTGATACTACTCACAAATGACGGCGATTTTGCTTACCGCTGCACGCATCCCAAACACGAACTCAAAAAAACATATCGCGCGCTGATAAGAGGCAATCTGAATCAGGAAGCAATCAAGATGCTGCGTGACGGCGTGGTTATCGACGGGCAAAAAACTGCAAAATCACAATTGAATATATTGGAGAAGCGCGGCGATTTATCTTTGGTTGATATCATCATTCATGAAGGCAGGAATCGACAGGTCAGAAGAATGTTTGAGGCTGTCGGATGCCGTGTGGAGAAGCTCACCAGAACAATGGTTGGCAAACTGTCGCTGGACGATTTAAAACCGGGTGAATGGCGGCATTTGTCAGCCGCGGATATTGAGAAAATAAAATAATGGATATTGTATTAATATATTGTGAATATATGAACAAATAAAAAATATAAAGAGGATAAGAGTCATCTTATGTAGAATAACGAATATGGGGTAGATTGATGATTTTGTGAAACTGTTCGTTTAACAACGGTTTATATACATTTATAATGGAGGTTTTTGACTACATGAGCGAACACAACGGGTTTGACTTACTGGCTCAAAAAAGGCGGGCCGTATCTGTTGGCGGCGGTGAAGAGCTGCAAAAAGCCCAGCACGAGATGAAGAAGCTGACAGCGCGAGAGCGCATTTCACGGCTTCTTGATCCGCAAAGCTTTGTTGAGACGCTGGGGTTTGCAGAAAAGTCCTTCGCTGCCGAAGGATTGGCGCAAGCCAGCGCCATGGGGGAAGGCGTTGTCACCGGTTATGGTACAATAGACGGCAGAGGCGTCTATGTCTTCTCGCAAGACTTCACTGTGCTTGGCGGTTCAATGGGGGCGATGCATGCGCGCAAAATAAGCAAAGTGCTGGACTTGGCTGGAAAGACAGGTCTTCCTGTCATTGGTATGCTCGATTCAATGGGCGCTCGGCTGGCCGAAGGCGCAGAAGCGCTTGAGGGATTCGGCAGCATCATTGCGAAGATGTCGCAGCTTTCCGGAATCGTACCCATCATCACTGCCGTGTGTGGACAGTGCGCGGGTACAGCGGCCTTTTTTGCACCATTGAGCGATTTTGTTTTCATGACAAAGGATAACGCCGGTATTTATACCACCGCTCCGGGCGCTTTTAATGAACAGGGCCAACCGGCTAAAGCGGCTGATTTGGGCGGCGCTGATATGCATGCCGCAAACACCGGTCTTGCACATTTTGTGTGTGAAGGCGAAGATGATTTGTTCTGCTATATCCGTCAGGCGCTGTCTTACCTGCCGGACAACAATCTTTCCGAATCACCGATTTATGATTGTGCGGATGATCTGAACAGACTCATCGAAAATTACTCGGATTCATACGATGTGCGCAGTCTTATCAGTGCGGTGATGGATGGCGGAGACTTTTTTGAATCTCAGGCAGCCTATGCACCTGCAATACTGACCGGCTTTGGACGTTTGAATGGACGTAGCATAGGTGTTGTCGCCAATACGGCGGGCGAAGCGCTTGATGAAAACTCATGTGTGAAGGCCGCGGGCTTTGTCAGCCTGTGCGATGCCTTTGGCCTGCCCATCATCACATTCGCAAATACGCCCGGCTTTGTAAAAGACGCAGCACAATACAATCTGATACGTTCGGGCGGTAAGCTGATGCGTGCTTACGCGGAAGCGACAGTGCCGATGGTTACGGTAATCACAGGGCAGGCGATTGGAGCGGGCTATGTGGCCATGGCTCCAAAAGCACTGGGTGCCGATATGGTTTTCGCATGGCCGCAAGCCACCATTTCTTGCCTTGATGCACAGGCTGCAGCTGTCATACTGACAAGCGATCAGATAATGGCCGCAAGCGATCCTGTTGAGGCAAAGAAACAAGCCGCGAAGGTTTACGCCGAAACATTCGCATCACCTTGGGAGGCAGCCAAGATGGGCCATGTAGATGAAGTGATATATCCCAGTGAAACGCGCCAGCGTGTTGCAGGGGCGCTTGAGCTCTCCGTCGGGAAGCATGAAACGCGCCTGCCCAAAAAACACGGCACGCGTCTGTACTAGTGGAGGCGTATATGATTTTTGAGAATATAACGAGTTTATCTGTTGCGGCTGTCGTCGAAGAAAATAATTGGTTGGAAAAGCTGGGCATTGGCGGCAGCGTGATTATCTTCGGCCTGATCGTTGTGTTTATCGCTTTGGTCAGCTTGATTTTGATTACATGGCTTTATCCGAAGATTTCCAGCGCACTGATCAATCGTTCGGCAGATGTCAATATATCAAAAAAGCAGAATGTGAAGATTTCGCAGGCCGTATCAGTCAGCGACGCGCAGCCCAAGGAACAGGTGATTGTCGCTCAGGCCGCGGATGATACGCAATTGGTGGCCGCGATAACGGCGGCGGTTGCCGCAAGCCTTGGCACGAAGCCTGGGGATATAGTGATCAGATCGATCAGACGCACACCAAAAAGTACGCCGGCATGGGGGACAGACAGCCGCATGCAGCAGGTGTTTAACAAATTATAAGATTTATTTTGGAGGAGAATAAAATGCGCAAGTTTTTAGTCAACGTCAATGGTACAAGTTACAATGTCGAAGTCGAAGAAATCGGCGGCAGTGCGGCAGCACCTGCGCCTGTTGCGGCAGCACCCGCGCCGGCTCCTGCAGCTGTTGCGGCAGCACCCGCGCCGGCAGCGCCTGCACCGGCCCCTGCTGCAGTGGCTGACGGCACGCAAGTGAATGCGCCGATGCCCGGTAATATATGGGAAGTCAAAGTCAATGTCGGCGATACCGTCTCCGAAGGAGATGTGCTGTTTGTGCTTGAAGCCATGAAGATGGAAAATGAGATACTCGCACCTGTGTCTGGCAAGGTTGTGGCCGTTCAGGTTGCGAAAGGAACTGCTGTGAGCTCCGGCGATGTGCTGGCTGTTTTGCAATAAGCGCACCGTCAATTTGTAAAGGAGGTAACACATGCAGGGTTTTAATCTCGGCGAATCTCTGTTGGAGTTTATAGAAAGCACAGGATTTGCCACTATGTCATGGCAGCAGCTTGTGATGATAGTCGTCGCTTGTGTTCTGCTGTATCTTGCGATCGTAAAAAAATACGAGCCTTTGCTGCTTGTGCCCATTGCTTTTGGTATGATACTGGCCAATCTGCCCGGTGCCAATCTGATGGCGAAGCCCGAAGAGGTTGTACGATTCATTGAGAGGCCGCTGGGCGATGGCGGCATGGCTTATGTCGTCTATCACGTTGAAGAAGCATCCACAAACGGCGGACTGCTGTACTACTTGTATCAGGGTGTGAAGCTTGGTATTTATCCGCCGCTGATATTCTTGGGTGTGGGTGCGATGACCGACTTTGCACCGCTGATCGCCAATCCCAAAAGCCTGTTGCTGGGCGCTGCCGCGCAGCTTGGCATATTTATCGCATTCTTGGGTGCGCTGCTTATTGGTTTTACACAGCAAGAAGCCGGTTCCATCGGCATCATCGGCGGAGCGGACGGCCCGACAGCCATATTCTTGACATCCAAGCTGGCACCGCATCTGCTGGGACCGATTGCAGTTGCCGCATACTCATATATGGCACTGGTTCCGGTAATCCAGCCGCCTATTATGAAGCTGTTTACAACAAAAGAAGAACGCAGTATTGAGATGAAACAGCTGCGGCCTGTCAGTAAAACCGAGCGCATATTGTTCCCGATCATCGTGACCATTTTCATATCACTGCTGCTTCCCGCGGCGGCGCCGCTTGTGGGCATGCTGATGCTGGGCAATCTGTTCCGCGAATGCTTGGTGACAGATCGGTTGAATAAAACGGCACAGAATGAGCTGATCAACATCGTGACGATATTCTTAGGCGTAACGGTGGGAGCGACTGCAAGTGGTGAAGCATTCCTTGATTTGCGAACAATTTATATTATTTTTATTGGCCTTGCCGCATTCGCTTTTGGTACATTTGGTGGTGTCATGTTCGGCAAAATCATGTGCAAGCTCTCAGGCGGCAAGATAAACCCGCTGATTGGCAGCGCGGGCGTTTCCGCCGTACCGATGGCTGCGCGTGTTTCGCAGAAGGTGGGACAGGAAGCCAACCCAAGGAACTTTTTGCTGATGCATGCCATGGGCCCGAATGTGGCCGGCGTGATAGGCTCAGCCGTGGCGGCGGGCGTATTGCTCTCGCTGTTTGGCTAAACGAATAAGCATAAGGAGGTTTTTATAGATGCCAAAAGTTAATATTACAGATACAATTCTGCGGGATGCGCACCAGTCACAGGCTGCGACGCGCATGTCCACAGCCGATATGCTGCCCGCAACAAAGCTGCTCGATGAAGCCGGATACTGGTCGCTCGAAATGTGGGGCGGCGCAACGTTCGATTCGTGCCTGCGCTTTTTAAACGAGGACCCGTGGGAGCGTTTGCGCACACTGAAGAAGGCGATGCCGCACACACGCATGCAGATGCTGTTGCGTGGTCAGAACCTGCTTGGATACAAGCATTACGCCGATGATGTTGTCGATTTTTTCGTACAAAAAGCGATCGAGAACGGCATTGATGTGATACGTATATTCGATGCACTCAACGATACGCGCAATATGGAGCGCGCCATGGCTGCCACGAAAAAATTCGGCGGGCACTGTGAGGCCGCGATTTCGTACACGACTAGCCCTGTTCACACGCGTGAATACTTTGTGGAAACCGCTGTTCGGCTTGAGAAACTTGGGGCGGATACCATTTGCATCAAGGATATGGCCAACCTGCTGCTGCCCTATGAGGCATTTGAGTTGGTGACAGCGCTGAGAAAGGCCGTCAAAGCGCCGATCCATGTGCATACGCACAATTCAACCGGTGTCGGCGATATGACGTATTTGAAAGCGATTGAGGCAGGTGCTTCCATCGTGGATACCGCGCTCTCTCCTATGGCCAATGGCACGGCACAGCCTTGCACTGAGTCTTTGGTGGCCACATTACAGGGTACAGAATACGACACAGGCATGAAGGTCGAGGATCTCACCAAAATTGCGACGCATTTTAAAGGTGTTGCATCCAAGCTGAGAAATGATGGTTATTTGAAGAACGAAGCGCTGGGTGTGGATGCCGCTATGCTGATCTATCAGATACCGGGCGGCATGTACAGCAACTTGATTGACCAGCTGCAAAAAGCGGGTGCTGGCGACAAGCTTGACGCTGTGCTTGAAGAAGTGCCGCGCGTACGCAAAGAGTTTGGTTATCCGCCGCTTGTCACACCCACAAGCCAGATTGTGGGCACACAGGCCGTGTTCAACATACTGGGCGGAGAACGCTACAAGATGGTCACAAAGGAAAGCAAGGCGCTGCTGCGCGGCGAGTACGGCCAATTGCCAGCGCCGGTGGACGAGGATGTCCGTAAAAAATGCATCGGCGATGCGCGTGTGATCACATGCAGGCCTGCAGATGAAATCGAGCCCGAGATCGAGAAGTACAGAGAAGAAGTCAAGCCTTGGATGGAGCAGGAAGAGGATATACTCTCGATCGCAATGTTCCCGCAGGTTGCGCCTAAATTCTTCGAGTACAGGCAGTCTTATAAGTACGGCATAGACGCGTCAACGCTTGACAAGAAGAACATGATTCATCCTGCATAAACGAAAACTGCAAGAAGTATCTTCTCGGTTATCGCGTGTTGGATGGAAGATGAGCGTATTTGAAAAAGGCTTATTGTCTTTTTGCAGATGATGATTTATGATGTTGAAAGAGATTTTTTGATTTATTTTAAGGAGGATAGTATTTATGGCAATTCAAGTAGGTATTAATGGTTTCGGACGTATCGGCAGATTGGTTTTCCGTGCGGCCGTTGAGAACCCGAGCATCGACGTTGTGGGCATCAACGATCCTTTTATTGATCCTGAGTACATGGTTTATATGCTCAAGTACGACACGGTACACGGGCGCTTCAAAGGCACAGTCGATTATAAAGACAACGCCATCATCGTCAACGGCAAGAGCATAGCTGTTTATGCAAGCATGGATCCTTCAGAGATTCCGTGGAGTGCCTGCGGTGCTGAGTACATCGTCGAATCAACCGGCGTGTTCACAACAATCGATAAGGCCAGCGCGCACTTCAAGGGCGGCGCGAAAAAGGTCGTTATTTCCGCTCCGTCGGCTGATGCGCCGATGTTCGTCATGGGCGTGAACCAGAATGCGTATTCGGCAGATATGAAAGTTGTCTCTAACGCATCGTGCACAACAAACTGTTTGGCACCGATAGCGAAGGTTGTGGACGACAACTTTGGCATTCTCGAAGGCTTGATGACGACTGTCCATGCCACTACGGCCACACAGAAGACGGTTGACGGCCCTTCCAAGAAAGACTGGAGAGGCGGCAGAGGTGCTGCGTTTAACATCATTCCGTCCTCCACAGGCGCTGCCAAAGCTGTTGGCAAGGTTATCCCCAAGCTCAACGGCAAACTGACAGGCATGGCTTTCCGTGTTCCGACGGCTGACGTTTCGGTTGTTGACTTAACAGTGCGTCTCGAAAAAGAAACCACATATGATGAGATCAAAGCCGCGATGAAAGCCGCTTCCGAAGGCGAGCTTGCCGGCATACTCGGATACACCGAAGATAAGGTTGTATCGTCCGATTTCATCGGTGACGAGAGAACCAGCATATTTGATGCGGATGCAGGCATCATGCTCAGCCCCACATTTGTCAAGCTTGTTTCCTGGTACGACAACGAATGGGCTTACTCGTGCAAGGTTTTAAAGCTCATTGAGCACATGGTTTCTGTAGATAAATAGGTGAAAACGATTAAAAAGCAGTTGGTATTCCCAGCTGCTTTTTTCATTCTCAAAATTTTTGAGTTTATAAACAAAATTATAATAATAATAGACAATATATGCCCGAATGGTATTGACATGATGCATTTAATCGTATACATTAATAAAAGTGTGAGATAACATATAGAAGATCATTCCATTCATTTCATTGTTGTTTATTGGGGTAAAATAAGGAGAGAAATTATAGATGGATGTCGTTGTTAATCAGAACGTGCTGGATTATCTGATTAAACATATGCTTGATATTCATGACCAGAAAATGGCTATCGTAGGCAGCTACTCCGCTGAATACGATGTGTACATGAAAACACTGTTCACGCTTAATGAATATATCAACCGGATAGAGAAGTTCTTAGCCAGTGTAAAAATTGATGATGCTTTTTGCGAACTGCCCTTTGTCATATTTGGATGCAACATTGATTTATGTGAGTCAGGTACGCAGCAGACAATGATTTGCAGCGTTATACTGCCAAATGATGCGCGCTATGGAAATGACGATTATAATGGCGTGACACTTTTCCCTTGCTGCTCTGCTGCCGCTGATGCCCTTCTGTATAAATCCGTGGGTGATAAGGTTCGCCTTGAAAACTCCAAAAAAAACTGGACAATCAAAAAGTTAAGTATTTGATGCGTTTAGTCTTTCCATAGGGCTGCAGCTTCATTTTGCTTATTTTTGATATCATTTTATGACCAGATTGTCATAAAATTAGTTACTATCCATTAAAACAACACACATATCCATCATTGACATATGATAACATATAGGGTATACTATCATTGTATTAAAATTATAGAACAGCAATGAAGTTTTCGCGCAATTATCGGCGAAATTTCTTTTATATTAACGTATGAGTGAAAGGTATTGGAGCAAATCATGGTTATTACAAAACAAGCATTTGATTATCTTTTGGATCATATGCTCGATATCAATAAAAGAAAACTCAATATCATAAGCCCATATTCGCTCGATTACGATAAATACACATCGATGCTGAATTTCTTCAATGCTTACATTCGGCGAATCGGTGATTTTCTCGATGATGCTGTTGTGGAATACGACGGGTGCAATTCTCCTTTTGTGACGATTGGCAGCAATGTCTATACAGAAGGCATAGGCACTTATGATAGCTCGGTGTATCGTATCGTTTTACCGCAGGAGTTGGATTCGGCAAAATGCGATCACTCGCTTAAGCTGCACTGTTGCTCAAATGCTGCGAGTAAAGCACTATTGTTCAGAACCTCTGGGGATACCGCTGTCTTCAAAGAAGACGGTCGAATCAAGCGCTGTACAATCAGTAAAATAGAATACCCGGCCTGACCGAATCAAGTGCCGCTTCTTCAAATCCGGTTTTTGCAAATTTGAATTTGTTTGTTTTTTAATACTGTGAACAAGACATGCGTCATAAATTGTGACCATAGAATAAAACAAGATGATTGATTAGGGAGAATGACGATGAAAATATTCATCACAGAGATTGATAAAGCCCGGCTATTATCATTGATCGATGATATCATATCATCGGACATTGACGGCAAGGATTACGTGAAAAAACTTGAGGGAGAGCTGATGATTGCGCAAATCGTCGGGCAGAATCAGCTTCCTGATGATGTTGTGTCGATGAATGCAACCGTTTTGCTTCGCATAGATGATGTGCAGGAGACGGTCACGCTTGTATACCCAGAGGATGCCGATGTATCCGACAATAAAATCTCGGTACTCTCACCAATAGGCACAGCCATTCTGGGATGCAGAAAAGGTGATATATATGAATGGGAAGTCAATGGCCAGATATCGCATATAGAAATTGTGGATGTGAGAAGGCAAGCTTAAATTTAATTGCTAAAAAATTGTTTATTATGCTTTGGAGGTGCGTATATATGTAGGTAATGTAGTGGAGGATATAGATGAAGAAGAGAGTCTTCGAAATCATCGAGACTGCAAAAGATAGTGACAGAGCCAGCAAAACGTTCGACATTAGTATAGTCGTATTGATTGTGCTCACTGTACTTTTCACGATTCTCGAATCTTTCAAAAATCTACAAAGTCAGTATCACGATTTTTTCAATTTATTTGAGATTTTTTCTGTATGTATTTTCACTGTTGAATACCTGCTTAGGGTTTGGACTGCTGATTTAAGATACCCGAATAAGGGCTTTATTAAATCAAGGATTGTGTTCGTTTTTTCTTTTCTGGCGTTAATCGATTTGCTTGCAATTTTGCCGTTTTATTTGCCGTTACTCATTCCATTTGATTTGAGATTTATCCGCATCGTCCGGATAATCAGGATTACAAGAGTATTCAAGGTAAATAGATATTCCAAGGCAATGAAAACTATCGGTAATGTATTAAAGCTCAAAAAAGCGGAATTAGCGGCATCCATATTTGTTATGCTGTTTATTATCATCATTTCATCAATACTGATATATCATTTTGAGCATGATGTACAGCCAGATCATTTTCCCAATATAGTTGCCTCCTGTTGGTGGGGCGTGGCTACGCTGACGACAATTGGTTACGGAGATATTTATCCAATAACAATAATGGGAAAAGTGCTGGCTTCGGTTATTGCTGTTTGCGGCATAGGCCTTGTGGCTTTACCTACGGGAATCATCAGTTCGGGATTTGCTGAACAAATGAAGAGCAATAAAGAATGCATCTGTTCAAAGTGCAAAGGTTCCTTTGTTGAAGAATAAAGTAAAAAATGCGAAACAGATTCTATTTATACGAAACTGAAAGAATAGCTTGTGTAGATGTGGGGTTTTAATATATTATAAAAATGGGTAAATAGCGACACTTATGTTGTTGGTACCATTTGCCGATAATACAACATGTATGGCGAAAAGACTCGGTTTTTTTAGGCAAATAGCCATGGTTGCTAAAGTATATCATCATGTCGAAAACCACTTATCAAACAAATGTATGTTTTGCGCAATAAACGGAGAAAAGAATGGAAGAGAACGAAAAAAACTTTAAAATCTTCTTCGAAACGATCACTGATATCGTCTTTGTCTGTAACAAACAAGGCAGCATTATGTATGCCAATCATGCTGCGCAAAAAATGCTGGGCTATTCTGCTGATGAACTGCTAAGCAAAACCCTTTTTGATTTACATCCGCCAAAAATCAGACAGCACATCTTGCAGCTTATCAACGAAATGTTCGATATGCTCTCAACGGCCATGCACTGCAGCGAAACATACGTTTACACGAAGCTCAAAGAAAAAAAGGCACTCGGTCCATTAACTCTTATGAGCAAGAATGGCTTTATGATGCCTGTACAAACGCGCATGTGGCTTGGGACATGGAACGGGAATGATTGCTTATACAGTGTTTCGAATGATTTGACAAAGGAGTCGGAGCTGTTCTACAAATACAATCCACTGTTTGAAAGCAATCCATCATCCATTTTTGTCACCGAGCTGCCCGATCATGTGATTAACGATGTCAACAATGCGTTTTTGGCAACAACGGGTTACACAAGAGAAGAGGTCATCGGAAGAACGCCGGATGACCTTGGACTGTTTTACATCACGATTGAGCAAAAAAAACTGAATAGCTTGATAAAAGAGCAGGGAAGAGCGGACAATTTTGAAGTCAAAATCAAGGCAAAAGACTGGCGCATTGTTGATGGCTTGATTTCCGGCGAAGTGATTGAACAAAATGGCAAGAAATATTTCATGTCTGTAATGACAGAAATAACCAAGCAAAAAGACTTAGAGAAAACATTGGCTGAGCGTGACCAGCTTCTTTCGAAGTTGTCCGAGCAGACACCGGGCGCTATCTTTCAGTTCATGATGCGTCCGGACGGCACATCATGCTTCCCATATGCCAGTGAGGGTATGGAGAGGGTCTATGAACTGACGCCCGAGGATGTGATGTTTGATGCCAAACCTGTGTTTTCACGTATTTATCAGCAGGATTATGATCGGGTGATGGCCTCCATACGCCATTCTTTCAAAAATACTTCAATATGGGATGAGCAATACCGTGTTGTTCTGCCCGAAAAAGGTTTGCGCTGGATAAAAGGAACGGCAAGTCCGGACAGGCTGTTTGACGGCAGTGTGCTTTGGCATGGCTATTTTTGTGACATCCATGAGCATAAACTTGCGGAAGAATCTCTGCGTGAGAACGAGGAGAAGTACCGGTTTTTGGTCGAAAACAGCCATGACATTATCTATACACTCAACGCCGAAGGCATATTCGATTTTGTATCGCCTTCCTGGTCACTTCTGCTTGGACACAAGACAGATCAGGTTATCGGACATTCGTTTGTACCTTTTGTCCATCCGGACGATGTGCCCGCGTTTCTGAAATTTCTCGAAAGAGTCATCTCAACGGGAAAGCCTCATGATGGCGTGGAATACCGCATTATGCATGCCGGCGGCGAATGGTTCTGGCACACGAGCAGCGCAACGCCGCTTAAAAACGATGAGGGTAAAACGATCGGTTTTGTGGGTATAGCCAAAGACATCACGCGCCTGAAAACAGCAGAAACGGAAATAGAACAAACGTCACAGGAGCTTGATCAATTCTTTTATGTGAACCTTGATCTGATGTGCATACTTGATATGGATGACAACTTCATCAAGATCAGCAAATCATGGCAAGACGTTTTCGGCTACACAAAACAGCATCTTGAGAATAAGAAGTATATGGATTTCGTGCATCCGGATGATATACCCAAAACATTTGAATCCATGCTTAAGCTTAAGGATCAGAGCAAGGCGTTAAGCTTTGTTAACCGATACAGGGACAAAGACGGTCAATATAAGTATGTCGAGTGGTGTATGCATCCGAACGGTACGCGTATCTACACGGCTGCCAGAGACATCACCAAGCGTATGGAGCTCGAAGCGAACCTGCATAATCAAAAGCAGCAGTTTGAATTGGCGATCAGCGCCAGCAACGATGGTGTATGGGATTGGAACCTGATCACCAATGAGATTTATTTTTCGCCGCGTTGGAAGCAGCAGCTTGGATATGCGGACGAGGAAATCAGCAACGCCTTCAGTTCTTTTGAGGCGCTGCTCCATAAAACAGACAAACAGAAGGTTATATCGAAAATCAATCAGTATTTGCGTGAGGATATTGGCTTATACGATATCGAATTTCGTATGCAGCATAAAGACGGCGACTACCGCTGGATATGGGCACGCGGTGAAGCGATAAGGGACAGCAGCGGCAAAGCAATCAGAATTGCCGGCTCTCATACCGATATCACAGAGAGTAAAGAGAAGCAGCATCAAATTGAATATCTGAGCTTTTTCGATCAATTGACAGGGTTGTATAATCGCAGATTCTTTGAAACAGAGCTCAAACGGCTTGACACCACAAGAAATCTGCCGCTCTCTTTACTGATGGTGGATGTAAACGGGCTCAAGCTGACGAATGATGCATTTGGCAATGCGGTGGGAGACGAGCTGCTAAAAAGAACATCGGATATCATCAAAAGCGTCAGCCGCGATGACGATATTGTCAGCCGTATCGGAGCAGATGAGTTTGTTTTTATACTGACCAATACCAACGAGCTTCAGGCCAGAGCGCTGATAAAGAGGATCAAAGAGGCAGCAGCAAAACGAAAGGTCGCAAATGTCACCGTATCGTTAGCGTGCGGAATCGGTACAAAAACCAATGCTCAAAAGCGGATATCGGATGTTTTTAAGATAGCTGAGGACGATATGCAGCGCGATAAGATATCCGTAAGAAGCAATCAGCGCAACGAGATGATAAAGATTATTTTCAGAACGCTGTTTGAAAAAGCACCGGCTGAGGAGCAGCATTCAAGCCAAGTCAGCCGCATCTGCGAACGTATTGGTGTATCGATGGGGCTAACCCAGAATGAATTAAAAAATCTGGTGACATCGGCTGCGCTTCATGATATAGGCAAAATATCCATCAATCTTGCGGTACTCGATAAAAATGGGCCTTTGGACGAATCTGAATGGCAGGAAGTCAAAAGGCATCCGGAAGCGGGCTGCAACATACTCAAATCGGTTGAAGTGTACGCGCCGCTCGCCGATATTGTGCTTTCACACCATGAGAGGTGGGATGGCAGCGGTTATCCGAACGGTTTAAAAGGTGAAGATATACCATTCCAGTCAAGAATTATTGCTGTTGCGGACGCGTTTGATGCGATGACCAAAGAAAGGCCATATAAAAAAATAATGAGCAAGCAGGAAGCGATTGCCGAGCTTAAAAACTGTGCGGGTACACAGTTTGACCCGCGCATTGTTCATGTGTTTATTGAAAAAGTGCTGAATGTAACAGATAACGCTTGATAATGGCATGTCCTATCATGCATATTCTAATAGAATGGCTGCGGCATTTAAATCTTATAGATTTTTCTGAAATGATATCCGCAAATCGCGAAGCTGACAGCCTGTGATATTTGAGAAGGTGTGTGCAGCAATGTGTGCCAAACCAGCTTCCAGTAGCAGCGTCGCTCTTTTCCGAAAATGCCAAGCTGGAAAATGGATCGGATAAATGCGGCTATTCCCGCCATATCCACCTGACTTCTTACCTTGTGTATGCCATTCGTTTTATTCAAATACGCTTGAATACGGCTGTAGTAGTTATCGGGCGCGTATATTTTATTGACGACAGCTTTGTACCCATCCGTCAGTTTGCAAAAATCCATCTTGGTTTCAAAATTGGTCGAGTAATCGGTATTGTAACCGGACATTTCAGATAAGATTCGATTTTCTGTATTCAATCTATTATACAGCTTGGTGCCGCGAGGCGCGTTGAGCAGCCCGACCATTGCGACAACGATACCGCTTTGCTGTATAAAACGCGTGACCATGTCAAATATGGATTCCGGGTCGTTATCAAAACCGAGAATAAACCCGCCCTGCACTTGCAGACCCTTTTTTTGAATTCGATCGATGCAGCTTATCAAATCACGGTTTTGATTCTGACGTTTACCACATTCGGCAAGGCTATCCTGACAGGGCGTTTCAATACCGATGAACACCATATCAAATCCCGCCTTTACCATCAGGTCCATCAGCTCTTCATCATCGGCCATATTAATGGAAGCTTCTGTGTGAAACGTGAACGGACGATCGTGAATGTGCGACCATTCAATAATGGCGGGCAAAACCTGTTCCTTGAGTATCTTCTTATTGCCAATAAAATTATCGTCTACAAAAAATACATTGCCGCGCCAGCCGTGCGTATAAAGCGAATCGAGCTCAGTGACGATTTGCTGTGCGCTTTTCAGTCGCGGTATGCGGCCATACAATACGGTGATTTCGCAGAACTCGCAGTCAAATGGGCATCCACGAGAGTACTGTATGTTCATCGAGCTGTATTGTTTCATGTTGACCAGATCCCAGCGCGGCACAGGTGTGAGCGAGAGATCCGGCTTATCATTTGACGTATACATGTGCTTGGCACTGCCCTTATGAAAATCCTCAATAAAGAGCGGCAGCGTTATTTCCGCCTCATCCAGCACCAAATAATCAATATCATCAAATTTTTCGGGCCATGCCGTGAAAAGCGGCCCGCCCGCTACGATATGCGCGCCTGCCTTCTTGCATCGCGTAACGATTTTGCTGATCGCTTCGAATTGCAGCGACATCGCACTGATAAAAACGAGATTGGCCCATTTGAGATGCTTGTCAAACAACCTCTGTGTATTCATATCAATCAGTTTTACTTGCCAAGTGGAAGGAAGCATGGATGCCACTGTCAGCAGCCCCAAAGGCGGATATGCCGACTTTTTGAATAAAAACCGAATGGCATATTTTAAGCTCCAAAAAGTATCTGGGAATGGTGGGTATAAAAACAAAACTTTCAAAACAACCTCCACAAAAATGCATATCGTATGTTTAGACTGTACGCAATAAATACGGATTATTCTGATAAAAATATGGTTTTATACTTTGTGCTATTTGTAATCAAAAAAACAAATTATGCAAGAATACAAGTATCATTTTTCATATGCATGTATGGTATACTCTTGACAGAACCGCCTAATGGGGATAGTATTAGCTTTATGAAAAACCCACAAATTTTCTATTAACAAGAAGGAGGATTGACAATGAAGAGATTACTCTCTTTGGTGCTGGTGGCAGCATTGATGGTTGTGATGTTTGCGGGCTGTGGAGAACAAGCTTCGGGAGACACGATCAAGATCGGTATCAACATGGAGCTTTCGGGTGCGGTGGCGACATACGGCCAGAGCACTGTAGACGGCATTGAACTTGCTATTGAAGAAATCAACAAGGCAGGCGGCATCAACGGCAAAACGGTTGAGCTTGTCAAGTATGACAACAAATCTGAGGCGGCTGAGGCCACTACATTGGCCACAAAGCTGATGACTCAGGATGGCGTACTGGTTGTGTTGGGACCGGCAACTTCCGGCGCGTTCAAAGCTGAAATACCGGTGGCGATTGATAACAAAATACCCGTTATCTCCGGTTCGGCAACAGCTGATGATGTGACAATCGATGATTCGGGCGTCAAGGAATATGCTTTCCGCGTCTGCTTTAACGACTCTTATCAGGGAACAGCAATGGCGAACTTTGCTCTTAGCAACATGTCTCTGAGCAAAGCTGTGATCATCAAGGACAACGCGAGTGATTACAGCAAGGGCCTGGCAGAGAGCTTCACCGCTCAGTTTGTTGCAGGCGGCGGCACTATCGTGGCTGAAGAAGCTTTTGTGGAAGGCGATACCGATTTCAACGCCATACTGACCAAAATAAGAGATATGGATTTTGACACCATCTTTATTCCGGGTTATTACGGCGAAGCGGGTCTTATTATCAAGCAGTCGCGCGAGCTTGGCATCACCGTGCCGATACTTGGAGCTGACGGTTTTGACTCTCCGGTGCTGGCTGAGCTGGCCGGTGAATCGGCAAACGACGTGTACTTCTCCAATCATTATTCGTCATTGAGTGAAGATGCCGTAGTTGTTGATTTTATCGCATCGTTCAAGGCCAAATACAACAGGGAGCCCGATGCGTTCAACGCGCTGGGTTACGACCTTGCAAAGTTTGCTTGTGATGCCATCGGCCGCGCTTCGGCATTAAACGGCGAAGCGGTTAAGGATGCGCTGAAAGCCACCACCAACTTTGCGGGCGTGACGGGCACATTCAGCGTCGGTGAAGACCACAACCCGATCAAAGCGCTTGTGGTTATCGAAATGCAGGGAGGCGTACAGGTCAGCAGCTTGCGCGCCGGTGCATAAGTTAATACATAACATGTCAATAAGTGAGAGCCGAAAGGCTCTCACTTCTGCTTGTCGAAAAACCTTCGGTTTTCCGCCAGTTCACCGGTATTGTACGCTACGCCTTGTTCCTCACTTTGCTCGAAACGGCGCAAAACCGCAAGGTGTGGGCTGTGCACCCCTACGGGGCACAGGTGGGCATAGCCCGTCTTGCCCACATATTTTTATTTAATATATCTTTGACAGTCTGATTTGAGCGTTTCGTGCGGACTGTAATGGTTAAATTATACGGTTACAGCCGTCGGATTTTATGGTATCATACTGCTTGTATAGACGGCATCTGTATTGAAAGAGGGGAAGAGCTTGGAACAATTTTTGCAACAGGTCGTCAATGGCTTGTCGGTAGGCAGCATGTATGCGCTGATAGCGCTGGGATATACGATGGTTTACGGTATCATCAAGCTGATCAATTTTGCGCACGGTGAAATTTTCATGATCGGCGCTTTTATTGGTTTCTTCTGCTTAACGGAGTTTGGTGTTGGTTTTATTCCGGCTTTGCTGATTGCAATGGCAATATGCACATTGATTGGCGTATCAATAGAAAAGGTGGCATATAAGCCGCTTCGCAAATCCACGCGCATCGCTGCGCTGATAACAGCCATAGGCGTTTCGCTCTTCCTGCAGTACGGCATGATGGCGCTTGTCGGCCCGAATGTACGCGCCTACCCGGAAATGACAGGACTGCTTGCCGAAAAGTTTAAGCTGGGCGGTATTGACATTTCCATGAAACAGATACTGGTGGTGGGCGTATCGGTATTGCTGATGATTCTGCTGCAATTCATCGTCAAGAAAACCAAAATAGGCAAAGCTATGCGCGCCGTTTCGCAAGATGCGGATGCTGCGCGGCTGATGGGCATCAATGTCGATAACGTGATATCGTTTACGTTTATTCTTGGTTCCGCTTTTGCGGGTATAGCGGGTGTGATGTTCGGCATGTATTATATCTCTATCAGACCATTGATGGGCTACTTGCCAGGTGTCAGAGCGTTTATCGCGGCTGTGTTTGGCGGCATAGGCAGCATACCGGGCGCGATGATAGGCGGCTATTTTATCGGTATGGTCGAAGTTATGGTTTCTGGCTATATCAATTCTATGTATAAGGATGCTTTTGTTTTCGGCATATTGATTTTGATATTGATCATTAAACCAACCGGCTTGCTCGGTAAAGATGTCAGGGAGAAGGTGTAAACATGAATGCAAACAACACAAAAACGGCGTTTACACTTCTTGGTCATTCATTGGTCAAAAAACTGTTATTGATTATTGCGATATTCGTCATCGTCCAACTGCTTATTTCCACGAACATTATCAATGCATATTTGCAAATGACGCTGATGACGATATGCATCAACATCATTCTTGCTGTCAGCCTGAATTTGATTACCGGTTTTACCGGCCAGTTTTCGCTCGGCCACGCTGGATTTATGTCGATCGGAGCATATGCATGTGCGCTTATCATTATGCGCATACCCACTGTATGGGGTTTTTTACTGGGCATCGCAGCAGCAGCAATTTGCGCCAGCATCGTGGGCCTTGTTGTCGGCTTGCCCACATTACGCCTTCGAGGTGACTATCTTGCCATCGCGACGCTGGGCCTGGCGGAAATCATTCGCATCGTATTTGTGAATCTGGAGATCACCAACGGCGCAGCCGGATTAAGCGGTATTCCGCAATTTGTAAACTGGCCTTGGATGTTCTTTTTCACAGCCGGCACCATTTTGCTGATTACCAATTTTCTAAAATCAACCCATGGACGATCGTGTATTGCGATACGCGAGGATGAAATAGCCGCCGGTACGATGGGAATCAATACCACGCGTTATAAGGTGACGGCATTTATCATGGGTGCCTGCTTTGCCGGTATTGCAGGCGCGCTGTACGCTTCCTATTTTTACGTCATCAAGCCCGAAATTTTCGGCTTTATTAAATCCATCGATATACTCGTAATCGTTGTTTTTGGCGGTCTCGGCAGCATCTCTGGCTCTATACTGGCGGCTGTGGTGCTGGCGGTGATATCCACAGCGCTGCAGCAATTTGCGGATATCCGCATGGTGCTCTATGCATTGATGCTGATTATCATCATGATTTTCAGGCCGCAGGGGCTCATGGGCTCAAGAGAAGTCTCGTTGGCGCTGTTTAAAAAAATTGGGCAGTCAATGTCGTTGAAAAAGAAGAGAGATTAACAATGTCGATACTCAATGTTAAAAGTTTAACAAAAGCGTTCGGTGGTTTGATGGCCGTATCCAATGCGGATATCGAGGTCGCCAAAGGTGAGCTTGTGGGTTTAATCGGGCCCAACGGTGCTGGCAAAACGACAGTATTTAATCTTTTGACCGGTATTTATGTGCCCACTTCCGGCACCATCACATTGTCGCAAAATGGCAAAGATATAAAGCTTAATGGTTTAAAGCCGCATCAGATCAGCAAAGCGGGTCTGGCACGTACATTTCAGAATATAAGGCTGTTCAAGGAGTTATCGGTGCTGGATAACGTGCGTATTGCGATGCATCAGAATGTCCATTACGGGCTTTTGTCAGGTTTGCTGCATCTGCCGTCCTACGGCAAAGAAGAAAAGAAGCTGACTGAAGAGAGCCTCATTTTGCTTGACATTTTCAACCTGCGGAATAAAAGCGAAGAGAAAGCCAAAAACCTTCCTTATGGCGAACAGCGTCGGCTGGAAATCGTGCGTGCCTTGGCTACTGAGCCTGTGATGCTTCTTCTTGATGAGCCTGCCGCAGGCATGAACCCCGCTGAGACCGTCAAGCTGACCGAAACCATTGCTCAACTGCGCAAACGATTCGATTTGACGATTCTGTTGATTGAGCATGACATGTCTGTGGTGATGAACATCTGCGAACGCATTTATGTGATGGACTACGGCAAAATAATCGCGAACGGCACCCCCAGTGAAATCAAAAATGATAAGCGCGTTATTGAAGCGTATTTAGGAGAGGATGTCAGCCATGCTTGAAATCAAAGATATCAATGTTCATTTTAGCGTCATCCATGCGTTAAAGGGCATATCGCTCACTGTCAATGACGGTGAAATTGTGACGCTGATAGGCGCAAATGGCGCAGGAAAAACGACGACCCTGCACACCATATCCGGAATCAAAAAGCCGACCAGCGGCACAATATTGCTGGATGAACAGGATATCACAAAGCTCTCGGCGCAGGAACGCGTTCGTCTTGGGATATCGCAAGCGCCGGAAGGAAGGCGCGTGTTTTCGTCGCTGACCGTGCTTGAGAATTTGGAGATGGGTGCATATCTGCGTAAAGACAAGGTGCAAATTCAAGATGATCTTGAACGGGTATACGAACGTTTCCCGAGGCTTAAAGACAGACGTAAACAGCAGGCCGGTACGCTCTCTGGCGGTGAACAGCAGATGCTGGCCATCGGCCGCGCATTGATGAGTCGTCCGAAGATTCTGTTTTTAGACGAGCCTTCAATGGGCCTTGCGCCGCTCCTTGTCGCAGAGATATTCAATATCATCAAAGACATCAACAAAGCGGGTACAACGATACTGCTGGTTGAGCAGAATGCGCGCATGGCGCTTCAGATCGCTCAGCGTGCTTATGTGCTGGAAACCGGCTCAATCGTTCTCACGGGCACCGGTGCCGAGCTGATGCAAAGCGAGGCCATTATCAAAGCATATTTAGGAGGTTAAGGCGTATGTTTGTCAGAAACAAAATGACGACGAATCCGTTTACGATCTCTCCCGATCAAACGATACCTGATGCGCATGAAATCATGTCGGCGCATGGTGTCAGAAGGCTGCCTGTTGTCAAAAATGACAAACTTTTTGGCGTGGTATCCAAAGAAGATATTGCACAGGCGTCTCCATCAAAGGCAACGTCATTCAGCGTGGGTGAGCTTAACTATCTTCTATCCAAAACGACAATCAGCCAGATTATGACCAAAAACCCCGTAACCATATCACCCGATGCGCTGCTTGAAGAGGCCGCCATCGCGATGCGTGATAATGATGTGAGTTTTCTTCCGGTTATTGAGAACAGCAAGCTGGTCGGTATCATCACTGAAAGCAACATTTTCGATGCGTTCATCGAGCTGCTTGGTTTTCGCGACAGCGGCACACGTCTCACAATACAGGCCGATGATATGCCAGGTATCATGGCAAATATATCCGGTATATTCGCCGAGTTTGGCGCCAACATCACACATATTGCCGTATACCGTGGTGAAAGCGGCAAGAGCGCTGTGGTGGTTGGCATTGCTTCTTTGAATACGAAGGATATTGAACAATCTATTGAGCAGCGTGGTTTCAAAATCCTCTATAAATTGCAGAATAAATAGACGATTCTTACGCAATAAGTACAATTGTATGGTATATGCAGCGATTCGTTGCGCACTGTGAAGCAACACATATACCATAATAAACCTAAGAACAAGGTGAGGCAGTCTATTGACATCAGCCATAAATACTTATAATATTCTATATATATGGTATGTATTGATGTATTCTGTATACAGGGAGGCGCATTATGATCTGCTGGTTTTGTTCAGTCAGAGAATCCGAACCCAAACACGTCTACAGCCTTGATATGCATGGGGAAGTGGCTGCGCAGAATATGGCCTCTCAAACCCATGTCGCGTATAGCGTGCACCATGTCGAGATTCCGCGCTGTGCGGACTGCCACCGTCGCCATAAAACAGCAAGCTTTTTAAAGGTACTGTCAGCCATATTTGCAGCACTGTTTTTAGGTGCTGTTATGTTTGCGCTATTCAGCTGGGCAGATCATTTGCTTGTCGGCATATGGGCAGGCTTGTCTTTCGGTCTTGTCATTGCGTGTCTGCTTTCGGGCTCACTCGTGCAAAAAGGTATTCATACAGAGCGCAGCAGCCGTACGAAGCATCCCGAAATACTTGCGCTGAAGGAAAAGTGCTACCGTTTTGGTGCAAGACCCAAAGAAGCATTGCCGAAGAGTGATCCGCCATGCAACCCCGATAATCAGGATGAGAACACACAATTCTAACATCCGGCCGCAGCTTAAACTAGGCTGCAGCACAGGAGGGATTCATGTTCTGTACATATTGCGGCACCAGTATTCGAAAAAAGGATAAGTTCTGTACTGTTTGCGGGAACGGAGTTCATGCCCAAGGTGACGTCGAACAGGCGTTTAATCAGTCTGCTGATTTTTATTCCCGACCCGTATACGGCATCCCTTCATATGCGCATCAAGCCATACAGGTGAAGAGGAAAGGGCTTGCAATCAGCCTGTGCTTGATTGCGGCGCTTTTACTTGTTGGTGCTGTGCTTCTGATTATTTTTCTGTTAAATGGGTAATGCTTGGCTGATTAACGCAGCAGCCAACAGACGTTTTTGACTGACAGACCAACGGAGTATCATGACAACACTCAAGATGTGGGACATAAACATCGTTGCATTGATAATACTCGTTTTCATCTTTATCAATGCCAATAACCGTTCTGACAAAGCATTTGTATTAAACAGACTGTTTCTTGCCCTGCTTAAAATCAACATCTTGATGATTCTCATCGAAATTTTTGGTTGGGTTTTCAACGAACTGCCGGGTTTTGCGAATCTGGTGCTCAACAACGGATTCAACGTGCTTCTATATATACTGGCACCTCTTGCGCCTTCAATTTGGGCATTATATGTACATTATCAGATATTCAGTGACGAAAGCCGGTTAGAGAAGATCAAACGCCATTTATTGATACCTTTTATTTGCAGCGGTATTGTTTCAATTCTCAGTGTTGTGACCGGTTGGTTTTTCTATGTAGATGCCCAGAATATCTATCATCGCGGTTCGTATTTTTGGATTTATGTGCTGTATATTTACGGGCTGTTTATCTATTCCTTATTACTCATACTTCTAAGCAAAAAGAGGCTTGATAAAAAAAACTATTATTATCTGATGCTTTTTTATCTGCCACCGGTAATCGGTACATTGATACAGACTTTTTGTTACGGCACATCATACAATTGGATTGGTATGATGCTATCGCTGCTTATCATTTATTTCTATTTGCAGGATCGCGGCCTCATTACCGATTATTTGACGGGTGCGTACAACCGACGGCAGCTTGACGGCTATGTGAAGGCGAAGGTCAAAAACAGTCCGGAAAAAAGCGCTTTCTCGGCTATCATGTTTGATCTGGATCATTTTAAGGAGATCAACGACACGTACGGTCACGACAAAGGCGATGAGGCGTTAAAAGACGCCGTCACCATCATCAGAAAGTGCCTGCGCCAAAATGACTTTGTCGCCAGAGTGGGCGGGGATGAATTTGTGGCGATACTGGATATTCAATCAGAAGAGCTGCTCAAACAAGCTGTCAATCGGATATGTGATGCTCTTTGCGCATTCAACGCCAAAAACGATCGGCTGTATGACTTAAGCTTTTCGATGGGTTATGCCACATACGATGCGCAAAGTTATGCGAATCTCGAAGATTTTTTCAGAAAAATAGATAAGCTGATGTATCAAGATAAAAAAACAAAGCAGCAAATGAAAGCCGAATGAAAGCAGGGCAGAGGGAAGGCTCGCTTCGTGCAAAGCGTATCCAATATTCCAGTGGTTATCTTTTCGCATAATCGCCGATTTTACCGATATGTGCACCAACTGTGAAATAGTTTTCGGGTGAATAGACGACAGGGTTGATTTTCCGCAGGTCCACAAAATCAAGCTCTTGTATATCATCGCGCACATTGATGTGTTTGAACGCAGCAAAATAGGTATCGCAGCTGCCAATGCGGACTGTCCTGATTACCTCACATTCATATGACCACACAGCGCCCTTAAGCAGCGGCACATTTAGCACGCAGCCTTGTTCAACTTCATGCGGTATCAATACGTTTTTTAGATGTGTCGCGCTGTTGTGCTGTTCGGCAAAGGGAAGCCACTCGGGTGTGACGACTGTCGATGAGAGCAGACCGGTTCGCTCGATATTCAATGCCGTCTGCTTTTTTCGCGTTCTGCCGTTGATGCTGATGACAAGGCAGCAAGGAGGTCCCCATGTAAAGCTGACCCATGAGATTGGTGCAAAGCGAGGGGTTCCGTCTTCGTTGTAAGTACCGATTAAGAACAATGGCTGCGTAAAAAAGCAGGCCGAATCCTTTGTGAAACGCTCCATATTAAAGTGCCTCCATAAGCAACGTTGTATTACTAAGCCCTTGATAGTAGTTAACTTTATCCGCCGTAAATTTGAGCACACAGTAATCATTGTCATCCACACCTTTGGGATAATACATCTCAAAGCCTTCACGCCATAAAAAGGCTTTCGTATCATGGTCTGTGCAGACTGCCATCGTGCCGGTAAATAGCGCTCCCTTGAATTTAGCCTCATCATAGTAATAGACAGATGCTTTTGGGTTATTCAAAAACTGCGCGACATGCTGTGAGCTCAAGTTGGTCGAAAAATAATGTGTTTTGATGTTTTCATGCTCAAGCACAAGCATGGCCTTTATTTGCGGATAGCCATGCTCATCGATTGATGCGATGCATGCCGTTTTGCTGCTTCGACGCAGCGAGCTTATTTCGGAAATAATCGATTTGCTCATTTTGATGCTTCCTTTCGTTTAAGATTGTCAAGTATCCGTACGAGCTTGTTTTCAAAGTCTTTGATTTCTGCATCGGAGAAATCTTCATAGAAAATAGCATTCATACGCATGGATACGTTGTCGTAATTATTTTTTAAGCTCTTTGCTTTATCTGTGAGTCTGATATGGATTTTTCTGCGATCATGAGTATCCAGTACACGCCGTATGTGGTCTGAAGCCTCCAATCTGTCCAGCATGCTGGTGAGTGTGGTTTTGGCAAGCCCTGTCTTTTCCGAAAGCACGCTGATCGAGATGTCATCATCATGCCACAGGACATACAGTATCCGGCCTTGTGCGCCATTGAATTGGTCGATGTGGTGCTCTGCCAGCAGCTTTTCAAATACCCGTCCTTGAATCTGCTTGATCATACTGATCAGAAAACCGCCGTTTGATGTTGTTGTCAGATCAATCACCTCCTGCTATATAAGATAATACTATATAGAAATATAGTCAAGTGTTAATTGAATAGTTGGAGCAGGGGATATGGGAGCAGCCCATAACCAAGCAGAATAATGCGTGATAATCAAATCTCGGCTATGTATCCTTATGTAATGAAAATCAATTAAATTTATTATCATGTTGACAATGCGACGATTTCTAGTATAATAACGAACGTAAATATATTTAAAGGATTGAATACACCTTATGTGTGGTATTTTTCGGACTCGTAAATAAGGCGTGCGAAATGAGAAGGGAATAGATAACCTTCTTAATTCGGACGCCTTTTTTCGACCAAAAAAACCGAAAGAGGTGTGTTTTTTATGTCCAAATTCAGAAACTGCAATCAAGAGCGGCCCGTATGGGTATCTCAAAACTTTCTGACCAGTTACAAAACAATCAAAAGACTGATTCATAAAACGAGCATAAACGCAGCAGACCATGTGATCGAAATCGGTCCCGGCAAGGGTCATACGACCGGCTTGCTTCTTCATAGCTGTCGAAAAGTAACTGCTATTGAGGTTGACGAGAAGATGTATGGCAAGCTGCTTAATAAATTCAATGATGCCGACAATCTCAACCTTTATCATCAGGACTTCCTGCAATGGCGCCTTCCTGCTTCGGGAAGTTACAAGGTTTTTGCGAACATTCCTTTTTGCCATACCACCGGTATTTTGCGCAAGCTGACAGAGAGCGAAAACCCGCCTGCCGAAGCATGGCTGACGATGCAAAAGGGTGCGGCCATGCGATTTATGGGAAAGCCGCGTGAATCACTGAGATCTCTGATGATAAAGCCGTTTTTCGATATGGAGATTGTTTATCACTTTGTACGGCATGATTTTCATCCAAAGCCAAGTGTAGACGTTGTCTTGCTCCACCTGAGCAAAAAAGCGCAGCCTGACATATCGCCGGTACAAAGGTGCATTTTTGAGCAATTTGTTTCAAAAGGCTTGCGAAACAAAGGTGCAAAGTTGCGTCACATGTTTACTAAGAAGCAGTTGCATGGTGCTCTGAGACAAGCGGGCATCTGTGACAATACCACCGGTGATTTGCTTTATGTACAATGGCTATGTCTTTTTCGATGCTACTGTCATACACATGCTCTGAAATGAGGATCTAGGCGAAGCGGGGAACAGTTCAGCCAAGAGGATACGCTGCCCAAAAGATGTTCTGCAGTGTAAAGGCTAGAGACATACCGTCCGCTTTGTAGAATAAACCGATGGTATCTCCTTGTGTCAATTGCATTGTGCCCGCCATAGTGACAGTGCTGCTGCTCAGTAGCGTTCTTATATTGAGCAATAACACAATATTCACATCAAATACAGGCAGTTTCCCTGTCAGAATATCGTCTGTCGTCGGCGCAGTTCTTTGAATCAAAAAGAATGGGTTATTTGACCCTAGCTGTGTCGTTATGGTACCGGCAGTGTAGCTGATTATGGCTTGGGTTTGGTATGCACCGGTCTTCGGAGCTGTATAAAGGCCGGTCGCCCCATTAAAATTGTTTCCACTAAAATATGGTGAAGGCATACTCCAATTAGTGATCATAGTGTCACCGGTTACGCCAAGTGTGGCTTTATAGGCAGAAAAGCCTTCCGTCAATACATGAGGAGCAAGACCTTGAATTTTAAAAAGCTTGAACATTCGCATGACCTCCATCATTGAATTAATTATGTATTTGAATATCCGTGTCTACGCTTCGCTAACTCTATAAATTAATATATTCATTGGACTATACATTGTTTGTTATAGCTTTAGTAAAAGCTTTTATCCAACGACGTATATATCATGGATATAGCATGTAGAATGCCATGCAGATTTAAAGTAGATAAAACTCGGGGGATAGGGGTCATGCTTGTCTTCCGCTTTATACCGCTAAGAAACGAATCATATTGAATGGCTTTTGATCTTGACTTGGTAATTCAAGATATATAAAACAAATCCGAACCCTTCGCTAACGGAGTATACCCGTTTTGAGTGGTTCGGATTATGTATGTCTGGTGCGAGAAACAGGACTTGAACCTGCACGGGTGTGACCCCACTAGAACCTGAATCTAGCGCGTCTGCCAGTTCCGCCATTCTCGCAGGCAGATAAAGTGGTGGAGGGAGGTGGATTCGAACCACCGAAGTCGTTGACAACAGATTTACAGTCTGCTCCCTTTGGCCACTCGGGAATCCCTCCGTATGGAGCTGATGATGGGACTCGAACCCGCAACCTGCTGATTACAAATCAGCTGCTCTACCGATTGAGCTACATCAGCTTAAAAAAATGGTGCCTCAGGACAGAATCGAACTGTCGACACAGGGATTTTCAGTCCCTTGCTCTACCGACTGAGCTACCGAGGCTCTTAGAGCAGCCCCCAAAGAATCAAATGATACTTTGGGGGCAAATTGGCGACCCGGAAGGGACTCGAACCCTCGACCTCTAGCGTGACAGGCTAGCGTTCTAACCAACTGAACTACCGGGCCATTTTGGTGGGGCCTCAGGGACTCGAACCCCGGACCGATCGGTTATGAGCCGACTGCTCTAACCAACTGAGCTAAGGCCCCACAACCTTTAAATGGTGACCCCTAGGAGAATCGAACTCCTGTTACCGCCGTGAAAGGGCGGTGTCTTAACCGCTTGACCAAGGGGCCATATTCTTATCTCTAGTTTGCGCAGACTGGTCGGGGTGATAGGATTTGAACCTACGGCCCTCTGGTCCCAAACCAGATGC
>OBJA01000641.1_pt1 | contig 28661 bp, 27 predicted proteins | sample 1519751 | NCBI WGS metagenome assembly OBJA01 (sample SAMEA3881238, study PRJEB22517) | soil metagenome | biome: lake sediment; feature: soda lake sediment; material: sediment, water from around vicinity | place: India | collected 2013-12-23 | depth 3 m
CGGCTCCGCCGGGCGGCCGTTGGCGGCGCCGTTGCTGCTGCCGACCTCCAGGCAGACCTCCACCCCGGGGCCGCCGTTGCGCAGGCGCGAGGTGATCTCGGAAATCTGGTCCTTGAAGCGCTCGTTGACCCAGTCGAGCACGAAGCGGTTGGGGGCGAGCAGGCGCAGGGTGGAGTCGTCCTCGATCGCCTGCAGGGGGCGGATCCAGGTATTGAATTGCTGGGCGGTCAGTTCGCTCTCGAGGTGATCAAGGCATTTTTTCCAGAGCGGACTTTCCACAGAAAAAGGTCTCCCTGTCCTCGAATCGCGGGGGTGCTTCAAGCGTCAAAGCGGGTGAAGATCACGAAGTGTATACTGCTTCGATGGCCTAATCCATACCTTCCGCCGAGTCTCGCCAGGGCCTTCCACGTTGACGCTTCAGGCAAAAGTTGCTATGGTTTCCCCCTTTGTTTTCCGGCCAGCAATAAGCTGATTTTCCAGAAAGAAATTACCTAGGGTTCAGCGGTATCATGAAAAGGACGTATCAGCCCAGCGTCTTGAGACGCAAACGGGTTCACGGGTTCAGGGCGCGCATGCAAACCGCTACCGGCCGCGCGGTCCTCAGCCGCCGTCGTGCGAAGGGACGGGCCCGGCTGAGCGCCTGAGTCGTTCGACCGTATTGACCGCGGCTCGCAACGCCTTCGGGAAATCGCACCGGCTCCTGACACCGAGCGATTTCCGGCATGTCTTCCAGCGCGCGCGCAAACGGTCCGCAGGCGGGCTGACGCTGTATGCCCGCCCCAACGATCTCGGCCATCCCCGTCTCGGCATCGCGATCTCACGCAAGTGCAGTCCCAGGGCCGTCGTGCGCAACCGCATCAAGCGCATCGTCAGGGAGGCCTTCCGTGTACGCAAGCAGGAGCTGGGCGGCGTGGACCTGGTCTTCCTCGGCCAGCCGGCCGCGGCGCGGCACGACGCCGGAGAGCTGCGTGCGATCGTGGATAAACTCTTGACCGAAGTCGAACAATGCGTACACCCCTGATCCTGATGCTGCGCGCGTACCGCTATGGCGTGAGCCCGTTCATGGCCGGTCACTGCCGCTTCTATCCGAGCTGCTCGGAGTACGCCGAGACCGCGGTCAAGCGCTTCGGCGCGGTGCGCGGGAGCTGGCTCACCCTGCGGCGCCTGTCGCGCTGCCATCCCTGGCACGAGGGCGGCGTGGACCTCGTACCAGAGAAGCTCGTACCAGCGAAGAAGGACTGAAGGTGGATACCCAGCGCATCCTGTTGTTCTTCGCCCTGTCGCTGGTGCTCCTGCTGATCTGGCAGGCCTGGATCGAGGACTACGGCGCCAAGCCCGAGCCGGCCCGGCAGGTCCAGCAGTCCGACATCCCGCAGCCGCCGGGCGACGTGCCCGCCTCGCCCGAGATGGCGGGCGTGGAGGCCCCCGCCGTGCCGCCGCCGACGCCCGACGCCCTCGCGCGCGCCACGCGCGTCAAGGTCGTCACCGACGTCTTCGAGGCCGAGATCGACACCACCGGCGGCGACCTGCGCCAGGTGCTGCTGCTCGATTATCCCGTCTCCAGCCGGCAGCCCGACCAGCCCTTCCGCCTGATGGAGGACCGCGGGCTGCGCATCTTCATCGCCCAGAGCGGCCTGCTGTCGCGCGACCGCCCGGCGCCCGACCACTATGCGACCTACACCGCGGAGCAGACCGAGTACCAGCTCGCGCCGGGCGCCAGCGAGCTGCGCGTCCCGCTGCGCTGGGAAGGGCCGGACGGCATCGTCGTGACCAAGGTCTACACCTTCCGCGCCGGCAGCTACCTTATCGACGTCGAGCACATCGTCGAGAACGGCTCCGCCGAGCCGTGGACCGGCTACCAGTACCGCCAGTTCCAGCGCACCCGGCCCACCGACCAGGAGGGCTCCTGGTTCCTTTATACGTATACCGGCGGCGTGATCAGCACCCTGGACAAGCGCTACGAGAAGATCAACTTCGACGACATGGACAAGGTCGACCTGCAGCGCGAGGTGCAGGGCGGCTGGGCGGCCATGATCCAGCACTACTTCCTCGGCGCCTGGATCCCGGCGGAGGACGAGGCCAACATCTTCTACAGCAAGTCGCCCGACGCGCGGCCCTACGTGCTCGGCATGCGCACGGCCGAGCCGACCGAGGTGGCGCCGGGCGAGTCGCAGCGCCTGTCCGCCCGCCTGTACATCGGCCCCAAGATCCAGGACAACCTCGCCGAGGTCTCCGAGACGCTCAAGCTGACCGTCGACTACGGCATCCTCACCATTCTCGCCCAGCCGCTGTTCTGGCTGCTGAGCTACATCCACAAGGTGGTCGGCAACTGGGGCTGGTCCATCGTCATCCTCACCCTGCTGATCAAGCTGGTGTTCTACAAGCTGTCCGAGACCAGCTACCGCTCGATGGCGAACATGCGCCGCGTCACGCCCAAGATCACCCAGATCCGCGAGCGCTACGGCGACGACCGCCAGCGCATGAGCCAGGCGATGATGGAGCTGTACAAGAAGGAGAAGATCAACCCGCTCGGCGGCTGTCTGCCGATCCTGGTGCAGATCCCGGTGTTCATCGCCCTGTACTGGGTGCTGCTCGAGAGCGTCGAGCTGCGCCAGGCGCCGTTCATCCTGTGGATCACCGACCTCTCGATCCGCGATCCTTTCTATGTGCTGCCGCTGCTCATGGGCATCAGCATGTTCCTGCAGCAGCGCCTCAATCCGCCGCCGCCGGATCCGATGCAGGCGAAGATACTGAAGGTGCTGCCTTTCGTGTTCACGCTGTTCTTTGCCTTCTTCCCGGCGGGCTTGGTGCTGTACTGGCTGGTCAACAGCGTGCTGTCGATCCTGCAGCAGTGGTACATCACGCGGAAGATCGAGAAAGCCGCCGACGCAGCGAGGGCGGCGCACAACAAGAGCTGAGGAAAAGAAGGGCCGCTGATGCGGCCCTTCTCCTTTTGGCGGCCCGGCTGGGCAACCCGGACGTGCCGGGCAAGTATCGGCATCCGTTCTCTCATCGCGTATATAAAGGTGTATTTGCATATACATCGACCGGGATATATAGGGATGCCGAGATGCCGGATCCGGATCGAATGACCGAGGCGACACAGAGCGCTTGAACGTCCCGACTGAAACCATCGCCGCCATCGCCACCCCGCCCGGCCGCGGCGGCATCGGCATCGTGCGCGTCTCCGGTCCGGCCGCGCGCGCCATCGCCGTCGCCGTGCTCGGCCGCGAACCCGCGCCGCGCCGCGCGGAATACCGCGTCTTCCGCGACGGCGACGGCGGCGCCATCGACCGAGGCATTGCCCTCTTCTTCCCTGCGCCGAACTCCTACACCGGCGAAGACGTGCTCGAACTGCAAGGCCATGGCGGCCCCGTCGTGCTCGACATGCTGATGGAGCGCCTGCTCGCCCTCGGCGCGCGCGCGGCGCGGCCCGGTGAATTCTCCGAGCGCGCCTTCCTCAACGACCGCATCGACCTCGCCCAGGCCGAAGCCGTTGCCGACCTCATCGACAGCGGCTCGCGCGAGGCGGCGCGTTCGGCGATGCGTTCGCTGCAGGGTGAATTTTCCGCACGTGTCACGGCGTTGGTCGAGGAGCTCACGGAGCTGCGCGTATACGTGGAAGCGGCTATCGATTTTCCCGAGGAGGAGATCGATTTCCTTGCCGACGAGACGCTGCGCCAGCGTTTCCGCTCCATCCTCGATGCGCTCGCGCAACTCACTGCGGCTGCGCAGCAGGGCTGTGTACTGCGCGAGGGTCTGCGTGTGGTCATCGCCGGGCGACCCAATGCGGGTAAGTCCAGTCTGCTCAATCGCCTCGCCAGGCGCGAAGCCGCCATCGTGTCCGACATTCCCGGCACCACCCGCGATGTGCTGCGCGAATACATTGCGATCGATGGTCTACCGCTGCATATCGTCGATACCGCAGGGCTGCGTGAGAGCGCTGACCCGCTGGAACGTATCGGCGTGGATCGTGCACATGGCGAGATCGCGCACGCCGATCGGATACTGCTGGTGATGGACGATACCGATCCCGCGTCTATGGATGTAGATGAATTGTTCGACGGGCACGAAGTGACGGTTCCAATCACGCTCGTGCACAACAAATGCGACCTCAGCGGGGCAGCCCCCACTCTCTATGAAGACACCGAAGGCCGCAGCCACGTGCGCCTGTCGGCGCGTACCGGCGCGGGCCTGGACCTGCTCGCGAAGCATCTGAAGGACTGCACGAGTTATGTCGGATCGGAACAGGGCGCGTTCACCGCACGCCGGCGGCACCTGGATGCGCTACGCACTACGGCCGAGCTCGTCGCCAGCGGTCTCACTCAACTCCAAGACGCTCGCGCCGGCGATCTTGCGGCGGAAGACTTGCGGCAGGCACAGCAGGTATTGGGTGGAATCACCGGTGAGGTGACGAGTGATGACCTGCTCGGGCGCATCTTCTCGAGCTTCTGCATCGGGAAGTAGCGCAGGTTCCACGGCGCTCTTTACTAAGGGCCGATAGGCTGAAGTGCGCTGCTAATCACGTCATTGCCAGCATCGGCTGTTGAGCGGAGAATAAGGCGATCAGCTTGTTCCCGTTCAATGGCTGCCCGTTAGAATCAGGCTCAAGCAAGGAGGCGCAATGAAAGCAATCCGCTTTATTGAACCCGGCCGCCCGCCCGAAGTCGTCGACACTAGGACGCCAACACCCGCTCCGGGTCAGGTGCTGATCAAGATCGCAGGCGCCGGCGTCTGCCACTCCGACCTCCACATCCTCGATCACGACATGGGCTTCAAGGGCCCTTTCACGCTCGGCCACGAAAACGCCGGCCACATCGCCGCTCTCGGCCAGGGCGTGCAGGGCTGGAAAGAAGGCGACCCCGTTCTCATCTATGGCCCCTGGGGCTGCGGCCGTTGCCATACCTGCCAGACCTCGGCGGAGAACTATTGCGAGAACCACGCGAGCATCCCGACCTACGGTGGCGGTCTAGGTTCGGACGGCGGCATGGCGGAATACATGCTGGTCCCGTCGCCCCGCCTGCTCGTGCCGCTCGTCGATCTCGACCCGGTCGACGCGGCCCCGCTCGCGGACGCCGCACTGACCCCCTATCACGCGATCAAGTCCGCGCTGCCGCTGCTGACGCCCGAAGCCACTGTACTGGTGATCGGCGTCGGCGGGCTGGGTCACATGGCCGTGCAGATCCTCAAGGCAATGACGCCCGCACGCCTGATCGCCGCCGACATCGATGACGCCAAGCTCGAGCACGCGCGCAGGCTCGGCGTCGAGCACACTGTCAATACCCGGGACGCCGATGCCGCGGCGGAGCAGATCGCGGACCTCGCCGGCCCGCGCGGGGTGACAGTCGCACTCGACATCGTAGGCGCACAGCCGACCGTGGATCTCTGCGTGCGCGTCGTCGGCCGCAACAGCCGCCTGACCGTGGTCGGTCTCGCGGGCGGCGTGGTGCATTACGCCGCCAACAGCCCGCCGTACGGCTGCGAGGTCTCCATTCCTTATTGGGGTTCCCGCACCGAGTTGATGGAAGTCGTCGCCCTGGCCGCTGCCGGCCGCATCCGGGCGGAGGTCGAGCGCTTTCCGCTGGAGCAGGCCATTGACGTATACCAGCGCCTGCGCGAAGGCAGGATCCGCGGCCGCGCCGTGCTGCAGCCCTGACGGTGCACCCACCGGGCGGGTATGGCTCCGGCCCCACGGCTACGGTGAGCCATACTCGCCCTTCAGACCCTTCAATCGATCCGATTGGCCGTTCCGCATAACGTGCTGAGCGCTATGGGGTCCTGTGTCGCGGCGTTCCCGGTCCACGCGCGCCCTCCACCCGCCCAAAACGTGTCCCTTTTCTCAAGTTTGCCAATACCTAGCCGATTCAAGAATCAACACCGGCGGGCCTCCCCCGCCCCACTAGCACCACCGACGGGGATCGCATGAACAAAGACCTGAAATTTCTCGTGGTCGACGACTTCTCGACCATGCGGCGCATCGTCAAGAACGTCCTCCAGGAACTCGGCTACAGCCGCATCGAGGAGGCGGACGACGGCAAGACCGCGCTGCCGCTGCTGCAGGGCGGCGATTTCGATTTCCTGATCACCGACTGGAACATGCCCGGCATGCAGGGCATCGAGCTGCTCAGGGCTGTGCGCGCCGACGGCAAGCTTTCCAAGCTCCCCGTGCTGATGCTGACCGCGGAGGCCAAGCGCGAGCAGATCGTCGAGGCGGCGCAGGCGGGCGTCAACGGCTACGTCATCAAGCCCTTCACCGCGGCCACGCTCAAGGAGAAGCTGGACAAGATCTTCGAAACGCTGGGCATGTCCTGATGGCCGCCGGCGACAAGACGGATTCCTCGCACAGCGAGTCCGACTACACCGGCGAGCTGGCCGAGCTGGTCGCGGCGTGGAACGAGCGCGACGAGCGCCGCTTCTTCACGCAGATCGAGGCGCTGGCGGCGATGCGGCAGCACCGGCTGCTGCACGATGTCTGCGCGCTGACGCAGGAGATCGAGACCGCGCTCGAGCACTTCTGCGACAACGCGCGCCTGGAAGACCTGACGCGGAAGGACGTGCCCGACGCGCGCGTGAGCCTGGAGCATGTGCTCGAGCTCACCAACGACGCGGCGCACCGCACCATGGACCTGGTGGAGCGCTCCTACGCGCCCGCCGAGCGCATGCGCCAGCTCGCCGACCGCGTCGCGCCGATGTGGCGCGAGCTGCGCGACAAGGACTGCGCCCCGGCCGAAGCGGGCGAGCTGATGGGGCTCATGGACGAGTTCCTGGAATCCGCGCGCGGTGACGCCGAGCAGATCCGGCGCAATCTCGGCGAGGTCCTGCTTGCGCAGGGCTACCAGGACCTCAGCGGCCAGATCGTCCGCAGCGTCATCCGGCTGATCGACGAGATCCAGGACGCGCTCGCCGGTCTGGTCGCCATCTCGCGCGGGAAGCCGGTCGAGTACAGCGGCCGCAAGGCTGTGTCGGCGAGCGCTCCCATGGGACCGCGCGTGCCCGGCACCTCGCAGGGCGACCTGGTCAACGGCCAGGACGAGATCGACATGCTGCTGTCGGGCATGGATCGATAGTTTCGACCGCGGTATCTCCCACTCTTCCTTCACTTCCTCCTTTTCCGCTGTTCGCGCGCGCATCGCCGTGCCGGCACGTGCATCTATCTCCACGCCTAATACTTTAGTACTTCAGTTTGTCCGAAAACGGGCGATAGTCTGAATCAACGATCAACGACACGTCCAACGGAAAGACGCGACGGCGCCGCCGGAAGGACGGATCAGTACTGGCGAGGAGACTTCATGAACAGCAGAACGCAGGCCGTAAAATCGCGCTCGCCCGCAAAGGGCGCCGCGGCAAGGAAAACGGCCGCCGGTAAAAAACCGACGAAGCAAGCGGCTGCAAAAAAGCCGCGTTCCGCCAACCGGAAGAAGACCGCGGTCGCCGAAGCGATCGAAGCCCCGGCCGCCACGCCTGCGCCTCAGGATACCGCTTTGTCCAGCACCAGCGAGCGCGGCTGCAGGATCCTGCGCTTCGGCTCCTCGTGCACGCTGCAGGAGGCGGCGCCGCTGCGCGCCGCGCTGATCGAGCAGCTCTCCGCCCGCGCGCCGCTGGTCCTCGATGCCTCGGGTATCGAGCGCATCGACACCGCCGGCGTGCAGATGCTGGTCGGTCTGTCGATCGAGTGCATGGAGCGCGACATCGCCTTCTGCTGGAAGGGGCGCTCCGCCGCGGTCGAGCATGCCGTCGGCCTGCTCGGCGTCGGCGCGCTAATGGAGAGCCCCGGCTCGGTCGATCAATTTGCTGGTCTCGTCTAGGAACGCATCGACTGTGCCGGCGAGGACGACCGTGAACCGCTGAATCCGGATCAAGAAACGATGACAATCGACCTAGAGCAGTTCCACGACATCTTCTTCCAGGAAAGCGAGGAAGCCCTCGATTCCATGGAGCAGACCCTGCTCGCCCTGGGCTCGGACGGACCCGACCAGGACGGCATCAATACCATCTTCCGCGTGGCCCACTCCATCAAGGGCGGCAGCGCGACCTTCGGCTTCACCGAGCTGACCTCCTTCACGCACCTGGCCGAGACGCTGCTCGACCTGGTGCGCAGCGGGCGCGTGCAGGTGACCTCGGCGGAGGTCGACCTGCTGCTGCGCTCGGTGGACGTCATGAGGGAACTGCTCGGCGCGGCCAAGAGCAAGCGGCCGCCCGATCCGGCGCACTTCGTCGAGGTGCAGGCCGAGTTCGCGCGCCGCATTGAGGAGTATGCCGGCGGCAAGGCGAAGCCGGCCGGCGGCGCGGGTGCGGCAGGCCGCGGTCTCCGAAGACCGCTGGCTGATCCGCGTCGAGCCCGGCAGCGAGATGCTGCGCAGCGGCAACGATCCGCTGCGCGTCATCGAGGCGCTGCGCGCGCTCGGCGAGGTCGCGGTGCGCGTCGACGCGGCCGCGCTGCCGACGCTCGCGGACATGGACCCCGAGGCGTGCTACCTGAAGTGGACGTTCGAGCTGCGCGGCCGCGTCGCCCGGGACGACGTCGAGCAGGTGTTCGCCTGGATGGAGGATTGCGCCAGGGTCACGATCGAGGCCCCAGCGGGCGCCGTGAGCGTCCCGGACGCCGCGAACGCAGCGAATGCCGGCAGCGGTGAACGCGCCTGGAGCGCCGAGACCGCCGCGGGCGCGGAGGTCTTCGCGGACGATGCGCCGCAGGAGCCGCGGGCCGTTCCCGCACCGGTCTCCCCGCCGGTCTCCGCGCCCGCACCGGCTTCCGCCCAGGCCGCGGCGCCGGCCGCCGGTGAAGGCGGTCGCTCCCATGCCGGCGAATCGAGCTCCATCCGCGTCAGCATCGAGAAGCTCGACGAGCTGATCAACACGGTCGGCGAGCTGGTCATCACCCAGTCCATGCTCAGCCAGCTCGCCGCCACCATCGGCGACCACCGCAGCGACGACCTCAAGAACGGCCTCGGCCAGCTCGAACGGCAGATGCGCGCCCTGCAGGAAAGCGTGATGCGCGTGCGCATGCTGCCGATCAGCTTCGTCTTCAACCGCTTCCCGCGCATGGTGCGCGACCTCGGCGCCAAGCTCGGCAAGCACGTCGAGCTGAAGATGACCGGCGAGCAGACCGAGCTCGACAAGACCGTGCTGGAGAAGATCGGCGATCCGCTGGTCCACCTGGTGCGCAACAGCATCGATCACGGCATCGAATCGCCCGAGCGGCGCGCCGCCGCCGGCAAGTCCGAGACCGGCACCATCCATCTCAACGCCTATCACAAGGGCGGCAACATCACCGTCGAGATCAGCGACGACGGCGCCGGCCTGAACCGCGAGCGCATCCTCGCCAAGGCGCGCGAGCGCGGCCTGATCGGCCCCGAGGAGGAGCCGTCGGACGAGCGCGTGCACAACCTGATCTTCCAGGCCGGCTTCTCCACCGCCGAGACGCTGAGCGACGTCTCCGGCCGCGGCGTCGGCATGGACGTGGTGCGCAGGAACATCGCCGAGCTCGGCGGCAACGTGCAGGTCTTCTCCACGCCCGGCCAGGGCAGCACCGTGCGCATTAGGCTGCCGCTGACGCTGGCGATCCTCGACGGCCAGCTCGTGCGCGTCGGCAGCGAGGTCTACGTCATCCCGCTGGTGTCGATCGTGGAGACCATCCAGATACGCCGCGAGCAGGTGAGCTCGATCGCCGGTTCGGCGGAGCTGTTCCGCCTGCGCGACGAGTACATCCCGATCATCCGGCTCTACGACCTGTTCGAGATCAATGCCGACACCACCGATCTGTTCCGGGGCCTGCTGACCATCGTCGAGTCCGACGGGCGGCGCGCGGGCATCCTCGTCGATGAGCTGCTGGCGCAGCAGCAGGTCGTCATCAAGAGCCTGGAGACCAACTTCCGCCAGCTCGCGGGGCTGTCCGGCGCCACCATGCTCGGCGACGGCCACGTCGCGCTGATCCTCGACGTCCCCGGACTGATAGCCAGATTCGAGAGCGATGGCGGCAGAAGGGCCATCCCGCTCTCGGCCGCATGAGGAAGACGCCATGACCGCGACACAGAACGTCGAAGCAAGCAAGTCCTTCGCCCCGCCCGCCGCCGCCGCGGCCGGCATGGACGAGGCCGAAGGCGCGCGCCAGTGCCTCACCTTCGTCTGCGCGGGCGAGGAATACGGTATCGACATCCTGCGCGTGCAGGAGATCAAGGGCTGGAGCGGCGTCACCCACGTGCCGCGCACGCCCGAATACATGCTCGGCGTGATGAACCTGCGCGGCGTCATCGTGCCGGTGATCAACCTGCGGCTGCGCTTCGGACTGCCCGACCGTCCCTTCGATGCCTCCACTGTCGTGGTCGTGGTGCGCGTGCAGAGCGCGCTCGGCTGCAAGACGGTCGGCATCGTCGTCGACGGCGTGTCCGAGGTGATCAGCTTTCCGCCGGGCTCGGTCACGCCGCCGCCGCCGGCGGGCGGGCGCGCCGAGGACGCCTGCGCGAGCGGGCTGGGCTCGGTCGGCAACCGCATGGTGACGCTGCTCGACATCGACGCCCTGATCGCCAGCGCCATCGAAGCCATCTAGCGGAGTCGTGATGATGCCCAGGAGAGAACAATGGCGGCGATCCTGATCGTGGACGATTCGCCGTCGATGCGGCGGATGGTCGCCATGACCCTGAAGACCGCCGGCCACGAGATCAGCGAGGCCGAGGACGGCCGGCAGGCGCTCGGAGCCGCCGAGCTGCGCGGCGTCGATCTCGTCGTCAGCGACATGAACATGCCGGGCATGACGGGCATCGAGCTCGTCGGCGCGCTGCGCCGCCTGCCCGCATACCGGCGCACGCCGATACTGATGCTCACCACAGAAACCAGCCAGGACATGAAGGACCGGGCGCGCACCGCGGGGGCCAGCGGCTGGATCGTCAAGCCGTTCGATCCCGAGCAGCTGCTCGCCGTGGTCGACAAGGTCCTGGCGCGCGCGGGCGCCGCGACCGCCGCCAGCACCGGCAACGGAGGTATGTCATGAACGCGACACAGGCAGCCATGACCGCGGAAACGATATCCGCGGTGGACGGCGAGGCCGGCCAGTATCTCACCTTCGTACTGGCGGGCGAGGAATACGGCATCGACATCCTGCGCGTGCAGGAGATCCGCGGCTGGAACACGGTGACGTCCATCCCCAACACACCGGCCTACGTGCAGGGCGTGCTCAACCTGCGCGGGACGGTGGTGCCGATCATCGACCTGCGCCTGCGCCTGGGGATGGAGAAGATCGAGTACGGAGCGACCACGGTCATCGTGGTCGCCAATATCGTGCAGGACGGAAGGCATCACGTGGCGGGCCTGGTGGTCGACGGCGTGTCCGACGTGTGCACCGTGTCGGACGAGGAGGCCAAACCGGCGCCCGAGTTCGACGAGACGGTGGATGTGCGATTCATCAAGGGTATGGCGGCGGTCGGGGACAAGATGGTGATCCTGCTCGACGTCGACAGGCTGCTTGGCAGGGCCGGTCTGGCCGCGCTCGGCGATGTTGCCGGCGCGCCCCAGGGCGGCATGGCGGTCCGGTAATCATTTGGCTACGGGAGAAGCTGATGATGTCTATCTTGAACAATATGTCCATAAGGGCGCGACTGATCTCCGTGCTGGGGTTCATGTCGCTGCTCCTCATCGTATGCGGCGGGGTCGGCCTTTACGGCCTGCACAATTCGAACGAAGGGCTGAGGACCGTCTACGAGGATCGCGTCGTGCCTCTGCAGCAGCTCACGTCCATCGACCAGATGATCCTGCGCAGCCGGGTGGCCCTGGCTGCGCCGATCATGAGGCCGGACGACAATCCCCAGCGCACGCGCGAGGAGATCCGCACGCGGGTCTCGGAGGTCGAGCGCAACATGGGGGAGATCGAGCGCACCTGGCAGGCCTACATGGCTACCCAGATGACGGCCGAGGAACAGCAGCTCGCCGAGCAGTACGATAAGACCTATCACACCTATGCCGAGCAGGGCATAGGCATCATGCTGGAGCTGCTGCGCAACGGCCTGATCATCCCGGCGCAGATCCACTGGGCCAACGCCATCAACACCCTCTACTATCCGATGGCGGAGAACGTCACGGCGCTCATCGACCTGCAGACCAGACTCGCGCGGGAAGAGTTCCAGAACGCCAACGCCATGTACGGCACCATCCGCTTCATCGCCATCGCCAGCATCGTCGTCGGCATCCTGCTCGCCGCGCTGGTGGGCATGCTGATGGTGCGTGCGATCGTCAATCCGCTCAACGAGGCGGTGCGCATCGCCGGCTCCATCGCCAAGGGCGACCTGACCAACCGCATCGAAGTGCGCTCGCGCGACGAGACCGGTCGCATGCTCGCCGCCATGAAGGAGATGAGCGAGAAGCTGGCCGAACTGGTCACCCGCGCCACCGAGGCGAGCAGCTCCGTCGGCACCGGCGCGCGCGAGATCGCCGCCGGCAACATGAACCTGTCGCAGCGCACCGAGGAACAGGCCTCTTCGCTGGAGGAGACCGCTTCCTCCATGGAGGAGCTGACCTCGACGGTGAAGCAGAACGCCGACAGCGCGCGCCAGGCCAACCAGCTCGCCAACGCGGCGCGCGAGTCGGCCGAGCGCGGCGGCGAGGTGGTGGCGCGTGCGGTCGACGCCATGAGCGAGATCAACGCCTCCTCGAAGAAGGTCGCCGACATCGTCGGCGTCATCGACGAGATCGCCTTCCAGACCAACCTGCTCGCGCTCAACGCCGCGGTCGAGGCCGCGCGCGCGGGCGAACAGGGCCGCGGCTTCGCGGTGGTGGCCTCGGAGGTGCGCAACCTGGCGCAGCGCTCCGCGGCCTCGGCCAAGGAGATCAAGGGCCTGATCGGCGACTCGGTGAGAAAGGTCACCGACGGCGCCGAACTGGTCCAGCAGTCGGGGCAGACCCTGTCGGAGATCGTCGCCGGCGTGAAGAAGGTGACCGACATCGTCGCCGAGATCGCGGCGGCGAGCCAGGAGCAGGCGGCCGGCATCGAGCAGGTCAACCGCGCGGTGATGCAGATGGACGAGATGACGCAACAGAACGCCGCGCTCGTCGAAGAGGCCGCTGCCGCGAGCCGCTCCATGGAAGAGCAGGCCGAGAACCTCAACGAGCTGATGGGGACCTTCAAGGTGAACGGCAGCGTGAGCAGCCGGCGCCGGTCGTCGCGCCCGCAGGCGTCGCCGACGGCGGCGGCCGCCGCCAGCCCGAGCGAGGACGCCGCGCCGATGGCGCAGGCCCCGGCCGCCGTCGAACGGCGCAAGGAGAGCCGGCCCTGGTCCGGCAAGGCCGCGCCCGCGGCTTCCGCCCCCCAGCCGGCGCCGCGCGCCAAGGCGGTCAACGACTCGGACGAGTGGCAGGAGTTCTGAGCGGTTGCTGAACCGCGTCTTCGGCCTCTTCGATGGGGCCGAAGGCGCGGGCGGTTGCAGAAGAAAAAGAGCCGACCACGGATCGGAAAATCTGGAGGAATATATGAGGCACAACGGCCCAGTCACGGATACGGAACGCCACTTCGGCGAGTGTGAGCGCATCATCTCCAAGACCGACCTCAAGGGTCGGATCATCTACGCCAACCGCGCCTTCATCGACATCAGCGGTTTCACCTGGGACGAGCTCCAGGGCAAGGCGCACAACGTCGTGCGTCACCCCGACATGCCCGAGGCGGCGTTCGAGGACCTGTGGAACACCCTGAAGCAGGGCAAGGCCTGGCGCGGAATGGTCAAGAACCGCTGCAAGAACGGCGACTATTACTGGGTGGACGCGAACGTCAGCCCGGTCTACGAGAACGGCTCCATCTCCGGCTATCTCTCGCTGCGCACGCGCCCCAAGCGTGACCAGGTCGAATGGGCGGAGGAAACCTATCGCCTGATGCGCGAAGGCAGGGCGAATCACCTGCGGATCAGCGAAGGCCGCGTGCTGCGCCGCGGTCCGCTGGGCCTGATCGACCGGATGAAGGGGGCGGGCATCCAGGCCGTCCTGATGATCTGGGTCTCCGTGCTGATGATGGCGTCGCTCGGACTGTGGGCCACGGGCATGGCGCCGTGGGCCTTCATGGTCATCAACGCCCTGCTCCTCGGCGGCATGGCGGCGCACCTGCGCTCGCTGGTGGTGCTGCCGCTGCGCGAGGCGGTGCGCGTATCGCAGCGCCTCGCATCCGGCGATCTCGGCTGCAGGCTGGAGCTGGAAGGCAGGGGCGAGCTCGGTGAGCTGCTGCATTCACTGGAGATCATGCAGGGCACGCTGCACGGCATGGTCTCCGACATCACCCGCAAGGCCGCCGCCGTCAGCGAGGCGAGCAACGGGATCGCTACCGGCGTCTCCAGCCTGTCGCAGCGGACCGAGGCGCAGGCCTCGTCCCTGGAAGAGACGGCTTCCAGTATGGAGGAGCTCACCAGCACGGTGAAGGAGAACGCGGACAACGCCATCCAGGCGAGCCGCCTCATGGACGAGACGCGCGTCTCGGCCGAACAGGGCGGCGAGGTGGTGACGCGCGCCGTGGGGGCCATGAGCGAGATCGAGGCGGCCAGCAAGCGCATCGCCGACATCAGCTCGGTGATCGACGAGATCGCCTTCCAGACCAACCTGCTCGCGCTCAACGCCGCGGTCGAGGCCGCGCGCGCGGGCGAGCAGGGCCGGGGCTTCGCAGTGGTCGCCGGCGAGGTGCGCAACCTGGCGCAGCGCTCCGCCTCCTCCGCGCGCGAGATCAAGGACCTCATCGAAGACACCGTGCTCAAGGTCGAGAACGGTACGCGGCTGGTCAACGAGTCCGGCCGCACGCTCACCGGGATCGTCACCGGCGTCGCCAAGGTCACGAGCATCATCTCGGACATCGCCGCGGCGAGCCGCGAGCAGTCCGCCGGCATCGACCAGATCAATACCGCCGTGATGCAGATGGACCAGATCACGCAGCAGAACGCCGCGCTGGTCGATGACGCGGCGCGCGCGAGCCGCGTCACCGCCGAAGAATCGGAGGAACTGGTCGATATGGTTGCATTCTTCCGCCGCGGCGAGCAGTCCGCCGTGGCGCGCAGGAAGCCCGCGGCGCAGCCGGCGCCGGCGCCGGTGCGGGAGAACGCCGCTTCCAGGCCGGTCACCACCCGACGGCGTGCGGCATCGGGCGGTCGTTGATAGTTTTTCGGACGCAGTTTCGGGGAGGAGGAAGCCATGGGGGCCGGCAATCAGGCGGTGGATCACAAGCACGAGATGGAGTTCACCGCGCGGGACTTCGACTTCATCCGGCGGCTCGTCCTGGAACGCACCGGGATCGCGCTGAGCGACAACAAGCAGGAGCTGGTCTACGGGCGCCTGGCCAAGCGCCTGCGCAGCCTGGGCATGACGCGCTTCGCCCAGTACTGCGAGTACATCGAGCAGCACGAGGAGGAGCTGCCGGAGATCGTCAACGCGATCACCACCAACCTGACCTCCTTTTTCCGCGAGCCCCATCACTTCGACTACCTGCGCAGCGACGTGCTGCCCGGGCTGATGCGCAGCAACGCCGCCACGCGCCGCATCCGCATCTGGTCGGCCGGGTGCTCCAGCGGCGAGGAGCCCTACTCCATCGCCATGGTGGTGCGCGAGGTGATATCCGAGAGCACGGGCTGGGACGTGAAGATCCTGGCCACCGACATCGACACCAACGTGCTCGACCGCGCGCGCAGCGGCCTCTATGCCGAGGACCGCATCACCGGCATCCCCGACCACTACCGGCGGCGCTGGGTGGCCCGGGGAGAGGAAGGCAAGGCCCAGATGCGCGACGAGCTCCGCGGCATGATCGCCTTCCGCCAGCTCAACCTGATGGACGAGTGGCCCATGAGGGGACCGTTCGACCTCATCTTCTGCCGCAACGTCGTCATATACTTCGACAAGACGACGCAGCGGCGGCTGTTCGAGCGCTACGCGAATATCCTGAGGCCGGACGGGCATCTGTTCATCGGGCACTCCGAAACGCTGTACAAGGTATCCAATCGCTTCGAGCTGATCGGCAGGACGATCTATCGCCGGACGGACGGATCCGAAGGCGGTTCATGACAGAAAGCCACAACCGCGCCCCGCAGGACACCGTGCTGGCTCCGGCGCTTCCCGGCTTCGAGCACATCAATCGCTACTGGGACAACGTCCATGAATGCGTTACGGCCAAGATCCTGCCGGGCGAATACTACGTCACCTGCCGCGACGAGATGATCGCCACCGTGCTCGGCTCCTGCGTGTCGGCCTGCGTGCGCGACCGCGTCTTCGGCATCGGCGGGATGAACCACTTCATGCTGCCCGTCGACCGCAGCGGGGCGGGCGGGAGCTGGGAAACCAGCGGCATCGACGCCTCCACCCGCTACGGCAGCCATGCCATGGAGCGCCTGATCAACGACATCCTCAAGCACGGCGGCGCGCGCCGCAACCTGGAGGTGAAGGTGTTCGGCGGCGGCAAGATCCTCGCCCAGCTGGCCGACGTCGGCCTCAAGAACATCGACTTCGTCCGCTCGTACATCGCGGACGAGGGGCTGGACCTGGTCGCCAGCGATCTCGGCGACGTCTATCCGCGCAAGGTCTACTACCGGCCGGCCACCGGCAAGGTCTATGTGAAGCGGCTGCTCAAGATCAAGAACGACACCATCTTCGAGCGCGAGAAGGCCTACCAGCGCGAGCTGGTGCGGCCGCCGGAGGGGGATGTCACGCTGTTCTGATCCGCGGCGGCTCGCGCCGGCAGGGTCCATCGGAGACTGGAATATGAAGAAGATACGGGTACTGATCGTCGACGATTCCGCGCTGGTGCGGCAACTGCTCTCGGGCATGCTCGCCTCCGACCCCGACATCGAGGTCGTCGGCACGGCGCAGGACCCCTACGTGGCGCGCGAGAAGATCAAGTCGCTCAACCCCGACGTGCTGACGCTGGACGTGGAGATGCCGAAGATGGACGGCGTCACCTTCCTCTCCAACCTCATGCGCCTGCGTCCGATGCCGGTGGTGATGGTGTCGTCGCTGACCGAGCGCAGCGCCGACATCACGCTGCGCGCCCTGGAGCTGGGCGCGGTCGACTTCGTCTCCAAGCCCAAGGTCGATCTCGCCCATACCCTGGAGGACTACCGCGACGAGATCGTGGCCAAGGTGAAGATGGCCGCGCGCACGCGCACGCGCGCGCCGGCCTCGGCGCCCGTGCCCGGCGCGCCCGTTGCGGTCGCCCCGCGCCACAACGCGGACGTGGTCCTCAGGCGCGAGAGCCCGCCCCGGCACTTCCGCACCACCGACCGCCTGATCGCGATCGGCGCCTCGACCGGCGGCACCGAGGCGATCAAGGAGGTGCTCATACGCATGCCGGCGGACGCGCCCGGCATCGTGATCTCGCAGCACATCCCCGAGGCCTTCAGCGGACCGTTCGCCGTGCGCATGAACCGCGAATCGCCGATGACCGTCACCGAGGCCCAGGACGGCCAGCAGATCCTGCCCGGCCACTGCCTCATCGCGCCGGGCAACCGGCACCTGCTGGTGGTGCGCGACGGCGCGCGCTACATCTGCCGTCTCAGCGACGGCCCGCCGGTCAACCGCCATCGGCCCAGCGTGGACGTCATGTTCCGTTCGGTGGCGCAGAACGCCGGGCCGAACGCGATCGGCGTGATCCTCACCGGCATGGGCGAAGACGGCGCGGCGGGTCTGAAGGAGATGCAGGACGCGGGCGCCGCCACCATCGCCCAGGACGAGCGCAGCAGCGTGGTCTGGGGCATGCCCGGCGAGGCCGTGCGCCTGGGCGCGGCCGATCAGGTGATGGACCTGTTCGAGATAGCGCCGGCCATCCTGCGCATGGTCAGCGGCGGCCAGGGACAGAAGCTCGCCGGCAAGGCCGGCTGAGGGCGGTCAAGCGCGGCGCGCTATATCTTGCGCGCCAGCATCAGCCCGTCGCCGATCGGCACCAGGCTGATGTCCACGCGCCGGTCGTCGCGCATGCGCGCGTTGAAGGCGCGGATCGCTTCGGTGCTCTCCTCGCGATCCTCGGGGTCGACCACCCGGCCGCCCCACAGCACGTTGTCCACCGCGATCAGGCCGCCGTCGCGCACCAGCGTCGGGCAGTGCTCGTAGTAGCGCTGCATGTTGGCCTTGTCCGCGTCGATGTAGGCGAAATCGAAGCGGCCGGCCTCGCCCGCCTTGATCAGTCCCGCCAGCGTTTCCAGCGCCGGCCCCAGGCGCAGCTCGATGCGCCCGTCCACGCCGGCCCGCAGCCAGTGGCTCCGCGCGATCGCCGTCCATTCCTCGCTGGTGTCGCAGGTGACGATGCCGCCGTCCTCGGGCAGCGCCTGCGCCATGGTGAGCGTGCCGTAGCCGGTGAAGGTGCCGATCTCCAGCACCCGGCGCGCGCCGGTCAGCCGCAGCAGCAGCGCCATGAACTGGGCCTGGTCGGCGGCGGTACGCATGCGCGCGTACTCCAGCCGGTCGCTCTCCTCGCGCAGCGCGCGCTGCGCCGCGGTCTCGCGCAGGGAGACGGAAAGCAGGTAGTCGTAGAGCCGTTCGTCTAGGGGGAGGGTTCTGGTGCTCATGTCGCGCTCCTGGATGAAGGATTCATCGATGTGCGCCGGGGAGGCGGGCCATTGAACCGGCAGGACGGGTCGCCTGCGGTTTCCCGAAAAGAAAGGCCCGCCCCGGCTGCCGGGGCGGGCCTCGTCCGTACTAGTCGCGGTAGGCTTCCACGTTGAGCAGGATCTTCATGTCGTCGCCGACGCCGGGCAGCGCGTAGGTCATGCCGAAGTCGGAGCGCTTGATCTGCGCCGTGGCGTCGAAGCCGCAGAGCTGGCGGTTCGGCGGGAACGGATGCGCGCCGCAGTGGAAGCGGTGCACGTCCAGCGTCACCGGCTTGCTGACGCCCATGATGGTCAGGTTGCCTTCGACCGTCGCGGTGTTGCCGTCCTTGATCGTCACCTTGGTCGACTTGTAGGTGATCTCCGGGAACTCGGCGGAGTTGAGGAAGTCCGGCGAGCGCAGGTGATCGTCGCGCTTCTCGTGGGCGCTGTCGACGGACTCGGCGTCGATGGTGATGTCGACCGAGCCGGTCTTGTTCGCCTCGTCCAGGGTGATGCGGCCTTCCATGGTGTTGAAGCGGCCGCGCAGCGTCGAGAAGCCGAGGTGGCTGATCTCGAAGTAGGGATAGCTGTGCTCGGCATCGACGGTGTACGAGACGGGCGCGCTGCTGGCCGCGAAAGGCACGGTCGTCAGGGCAAGGGCCACGGTGAATATCGCTGAACGCATTTGCTTCTCCTTATGGTGGACAGTGAATCGAAATGGAATCAAAACGGGGGCGCGCCGGTGACGCGCCAGGTAATGGCGATGGCCGCCGCGGCCGCCGGCGCGGTGTAGAGCAGGACCAGCAGGCTTCTGCCGAACGTCCCCCAGTGCGCGGGCACGGGGAGCCGGGCCAGCAGGGGGATCAGGGCCAGCGGTATCAGCACGTACCAGGGCAGCTTGCGTCCGAAGACGATGGCCGATATGCCGACCAGCGCGATCAGCGTCGCGGCCGGCACGGTGAAGCCGCCGCCGGGCGCGAACGCGCCCCTGATCAGGAAGAGCAGGACGTAGGCCCCGACGGCGGCGGCGGCCGCGCCGCCGAGCTGTCCGAGCGACGCCGAGGCGCCGAGCACCGCGCTGACCGCCGTGCCGACGGCCAGGGCGAGCGCCGCGAGCACGAGGTTGACGGGGCGGTCGTTCAGGCTGTCCGTGCTCGCCACCAGCCAGCCGGCGTAGAGCATCGGTACGAGCGTCGTCAGCCACAGGTCCACGCCTTCCAGGCGACCGATGCGCGGCCATACCAGCCACAACGCGGCGCCCATCGCCGCCGCGCCCAGCACCCAGGGACGCAGCCAGTGGCGGCGCAGGACGAGGTCGGCGAGCAGGCCGAACAGGACCGCGCCGCCGCCGATGAGTATCAGCTTGTTCGTGCTGCTCAGCGGCGTTATCCGGAATCCCTTGTTGATCAGGTAGGCCCCGGCCGCGAAACCGAGGGCGAAGCCCAGGCCCGCGACCACGCCTCCGGCGGGCCTCAATACCAAGGCGGCGACGAAGGCGACCAGCAGGGGGACGACGGCGGACTGCACCAGCGGGTTGGCGAGCAGCTCATTCATGGGAGTTGTCCGGGTTATCGTTCGAGTTCCTGACCATGGGAGTATGATAAGCCAGATCGTCTCGCGAATAATCGTGCATAATGTAAAAACATTGTTTCCCTGCAGAGCCTAATCCGGCATGGGTCCGATCGAAGACATGCTCCTCTTCGCCCGCCTCGTGGAGCTGAAGAGCTTCAGCGCGGTGGCGGCCAGCGAGCGCATCTCACGCTCCCTGGTCAGCAAGCGGATCAGCCGCATGGAGGAGCGCCTCGGGGTGCAGCTCATCAACCGTACCACCCGCCGCGTCGAGGTGACCGAGGCCGGGCGCACCTTCTATGAATACTGCCGGCAGATGGAGGCCACTTGGCAGGAGGCCGAGGCCGCGGTGGGCGAGATCCGCAGCAGCCCCAAGGGCACGCTGCGCCTGAACGCGCCGGTGACCTTCGGCCAGTTCGTGCTGCCGCGCATCATCGACGGCTTTCTCGCCGAGTTCCCGGACGTGCACATCGTGCTCGATCTGCGCGACAGCTTCGTCGACGTCATCGAGGGCGGCTACGACGTCGTCATCCGCATCGGCCAGCTCAAGGACTCGACGCTGCGCGCCCGCCAGCTCGGCGTCACGCGCATGCACCTCTACGCGCACCGCGACTACCTCGGGCGGCGCGGCACGCCGCTGCGGCCGCAGGACCTCGCCGGCCACAACTGCCTGGTCTATCGCCACAAGACCGGGGACCCCTACGTGTGGGACTTCGAGGGACCGGACGGCAGGGAATCGGTCGAGGTGCGCGGCAACCTCAGCGCCGACAACGGCGCGCCGCTCTACCAGGCGGCCCTGAGCGGGCTCGGCATCGCGCGCCTGCCCGGCTTCTACGAGCTCGCCTTCGGCCTGGAGGACATGAGCTACGTGCTCGAGGACTACGCGGTCGAGAGCGGCGTGTACGCGGTGTACGCGCCGACGCGCATGCCGCCGCTGAACACCCGCTACTTCATCGATTATCTGAGCGAACATCTCACCTCCATGTGAGAAAGGCTGCGGCGGGCTCCCCGGTCAGAGGCGGTCGATGAGCCTGCCCGTCGTCTGCCGCAGGCGCAGGCTGAGCAGGTGGCTGACCTTCCACAGCAGCTTGTTGCCGACGCGCGGACGCTCCTCGCAGATCCGCGTCAGGTTGTCGCGCGACAGCATCACCAGCGTCGAGGGCGCCGAGGCGGTCACGGTCGCCGAATAGGGCATGCCGTCGATCATCGACATCTCGCCGATCAGCTTGCCCGGCCCGACGTCGGAGATCTTCTTGCTGTTGCCCGCGTCATCGGCCTTGAAGACTTCGAGCTTGCCGTCGAGCAGCAGGCACATGCGCGAGCCCTTCTCGCCTTCGCGGAAGATGAGGGCGCCGGCTTCGACCTTCTGCACCTGGAGATATCCGACCAGCGCTTCGTATTCGTCGCGCTTGAAGTCGTCGAACATCGTGGTGCGTTCGAGCTTGGGGATCAACTCGTTCTTGTGCATGGCGTCACGTCAGGGTCTGAATTCCGCGACCGCGCGCCGCAGGCGCCGGATGTCCTGCGGAGCATAGTTTTTTCCATACCTCAGTGCAACATAGAGCGCGGTGATGCGATCGATGCCGGCGGCGAGCTCGGGGCAGTGCACGCGGGCGCGCGCGGCGTAGGCCACCGGGCCTTCCGAGGGCGCCGCGACGATGCCGCGGCGCGCGAGCTTGGCGCGGAAGCGCCGGTGCATCTCGACGAGCGGATCGCGGCGCCGCCCGCGCTGCATCGCCAGTGCGAACAGCAGCAGTGCGACGGCGAGCGCGGTCGCCAGGCCCAGCGCCATCGCGAGCCAGGAGTGCAGTCCGATGTGCGCGAGCAGCGCGCCCTGCGCGCTCGGTCCGTAGGCGAGCACCCACGTGTCCCAGCGTATGGTCAGCGCGTCCCAGCCGTGTCCCGCGCGCTCCAGCAGGCTGCCGATCACGCCGCCGCCCAGCGCGCTGCGCGCACCGGCGCCGCCGCGCGCGAGCATCTCGCTGCCGCCGCGCGCGATGCGCTCCGGGGCGACGGCGGCGGTGGGATCGACGCGCACCCAGCCGCGTCCTTCCAGCCAGACCTCTGCCCAGGCGTGCGCGTCGCGCTGGCGCACGACGAAGTGGCCGCTGATCGGATTGATCTCGCCGCCCTGGTAGCCGGTGACCACGCGCGCCGGCACCTCCGCCGCGCGCATCAGCACGGTGAAGGCGGCGGCGTAGTGCTCGCAGAAGCCGCGACGGCTGCCGAAGAGGAACTCGTCGATCGGGTCTTCGCCGAGCAGCGGCGGTGTGAGCGTGTAGTGAAACGGTTCGGAACGGAAGTGCGCCAGCGCGCGCTGCACCAGCGCCGCGTCGGACGATGACTCGGCGCGCCACGCGCGGGCGAGGGCTAGGCTGCGCGGGTTGGCCGCGGGCAATTGCAGGGCGCGCATCCGCTCGCGCGCTCCCAGCGCGTCGAAGCGGTAGTCGGTGTACGAGGTCACCGCATAGCGCCGCAGCGCGCGCACCGGCCGGTCGGCGAGCAGCAGCAGGTCCTCGGTGTGCGCGCCGTCCTCGGGCGCGGTGTACGGCAGGTCGAGCGCGAACAGCCAGCGCTGGTTGCTCGGCTCCAGCATGACGGAATACCGGACCGGCGCGCCGGTGGGCGTGAAGCGCGGTCCCTGCGTCTCGCGCGGCCGGGGGCGCTGCGCGTCGCCGGACCAGGTGCGTCCGTCCGTGTGCCACAGCACCGGTCCGCGCCAGTAGAGGCGCTCCGCCTCGGGCGGGGTGTCCTCGAAGGTGACGCGGAAGGCCACGGCGTCGGAGCCGACCAGCTCGCTGATGCTGCCCGGCGTCATGGTCTCCGCGAGGCCGGTGGCGCCGCCGTGGGCGTCCGCCGGCAGTCCCCACAGCGGCGCGGGCAGCCGGGGAAAGAGCACGAACATGATCAGCATCAGCGGCGCCGCCTGCAGCATCATGAGGCCGGCGCGGCGCAGCGGCAGGCGCGCCGGTCCGTGTCGCGCGGCCGCGGGGTGGTTGATGTCGATCATCGCCGCGACGATCAGCAGCAGCGCGCCGAACAGCGCCGCCGCGGTCCAGATCTCCTGCGAATGGAAGGCCATCACCACCGCGAGGAAGCAGCCGAGGAACAGCACCAGCATGGCGTCGCGATAGCCGCGTACCTCGAGCAGCTTGAGCCCGAGCATGACCGCGAGCAGCGCGGTGCCGGCGTCGCGTCCGAACACGGTGCCGTAGGTCGGCAGCACGCTGAGCAGCGCCGCCGCCGTCAGCAGCACGCGCATCGCCCGTCGCGGCAGCGGCCAGCCGGCGTGCGCCGCCATCCAGCGCCACAGACTGCAGGCGATGCCGAACAGGGCGACGGCGGGCGGCAGATGCCCGAGGTGCGGCGCCGCCGCGGCGGCGGTCGCGAGCAGCAGCAGCCCGACCGAGCGGCGCGGGAGCGGCTGCTCCTCGGCGCGGACGCGGCTCATGCGTGCGCCTGGAACAGCGCCAGCGCCCGCAGGCACTGATGGCGGTGCGCCTCGCCGCGCCGGGGCGCGAGCGCTGTGCCGGGCAGCCGGAGGCCGTAGCGCAGCCCCTGCGATTCGGCGTCGAGCACGCCGCGGCAGAGCCGGGCGAGGCGAGTCTCGACGTCCACTCCTTCGTGCTCGTTCCAGTCCAGCCAGCGCTCCGCCTGCTCCTGGTCGCCGAAGCGCTTGCTCAGCAGGCGGCCGCTGCGCGCCGCCGCGCGCCAGTCGACGTGGCGGAGCGCGTCGCCGGGGACGTAGTCCCGGTGTCCGAGAAAATCGTCGTGGCCGGGCCGGGCCTGGGGACGGCCGCGGCCGTCGCCGGTCTGCCGATGTGGCGCGGTGGCGTGCGCGGCCGGACGCGGATAGACCAGGCAGGCCTGCTCGAAGTTGAGATAGGCGCGGGCGCGGAACAGGCCCAGCGGATAGCGCGTGCTCAGGCTGAGCCGGCCCAGCGGCCGCCAGCCGCGCCGTCCGGTCTCGACGCCGAGCTCGACCGTCCTGCCGCCGCGGTCGAGGTCGAACCACACCGGCGGCTCGCCCTCGGCCTGCAGCGCCAGCGCGCTGTGCCGGGCGCCGCTCGCCGCTTCGAGCGCGAGCTCGTAGCGGGCGCGCTCGCCGCAGAAGACCGGGATGCACCGTCCGGGCCGCAGGCTCAGGCCGAGCAGGTTGCGATAGGTCTGCAGCAGGTCGACCAGGCCCAGTCCCATGAGCAGGAAGGTGAGCAGGAAGGCGAGGCTGTTGTTGTAATTGGCCGCGCCGAGCAGCATGAGGAAGGTCAGCGCCGCGTACAGCAGCCCCTGCGGTGTGGGCAGGATGAAGATGCGGTGCCGGTCGAGGGTCACCGCGCCGTCGCGCGACGAGCGGCGCCGGTCCACGCCCAGCCAGCGATGCAGGCGGTGCGGCAGCGTGGCCAGGGAGAACGGCATCGCGGCGGGTGTCAGGGGATGGGCACGGCGACGAGCCGGGCGAGCAGTTCGCCTTGCGCGGCCTCGCCATGGTCCTGCGCCGCCTGGATGCGGTGGCCGGCGACGCTGGGCAGCACCGCCTGCACGTCCTCGGGCAGGGCGTGGTCGCGGCCGTCCATCAGCGCCCAGGCCTGGGCGGCGCGCAGCAGCCCGAGCCCCGCGCGCGGCGACAGCCCGCCGACGTAGCCCGGCGCCTCGCGGCTGAACTTCAGCAGCGCCTGCACGTAGTCGATGAGCGCCTCGGAGGCGTGGACCGCGGCGACCCGCGCCTGCAGCGCGAGCAGTTCCCGCGGACCGATGACCGGACGCAGCGCCGCCAGCAGCTCGCGCCGGTCGCTGCCGGTGAGCAGCGCGCGCTCGGCCTCGCGGTCGGGGTAGCCCATGTGCACCCGCATGAGGAAGCGGTCGAGCTGGGACTCCGGCAGCGTGAAGGTGCCGGCCTGGTAGGCCGGGTTCTGCGTGGCGATGACGAAGAAGGGTTCGGGCAGGGGGTGCGTCTCGCCCTCGATCGTGACCTGGCGCTCCTCCATCGCCTCCAGCAGGGCGCTCTGCGCCTTGGGCGTGGCGCGGTTGATCTCGTCGGCGAGCACCACCTGCGAGAAGACGGGGCCGGGATGGAACTGGAAGGCGCCGCCGCGCCGGTCGTAGATCGACACCCCGAGGATGTCCGCCGGCAGCAGGTCGCTGGTGAACTGTATGCGCTGGAAGTCCAGCCCCAGCGCGCGGGCAAGGCCGTGCGCCAGCGTGGTTTTTCCCACGCCCGGCTGGTCCTCGATGAGGAGGTGGCCGCGCGCCAGCAGGCAGCTCAGGGCGAGGCGGATGATGTCGTCCTTGCCGAGGATGATCCGGCCGATCTCGGCCGCCAGGGCGGCGAGAGTCTGAGTGTGCGATGCTACGGACGGGGGAAAGACGTTCGGGGTCGGCATGGCCTATATATCAAGTTATTGATCTTGGTATCATGCCGGATCGAACGTGCAGCGGGCGCATGTCTTTCCTATAGCGGCCGCCCGGCCTCTGACTTTATCGAACATGGAATACCGGGAAAGATTCGACGTCATCGTCGTCGGCGGCGGTCATGCCGGCGTGGAGGCCGCTTTGGCCGCGGCCAGGTGTGGCGCCTCCACCCTGCTGCTGACCCACAGCATCGACGCGCTCGGCCAGATGAGCTGCAATCCCGCCATCGGCGGCATCGGCAAGGGCCACCTGGTGCGCGAGATCGACGCCCTCGGCGGGCTGATGGCGCGGGCGGCCGACCGCGCCGGCATCCACTTCCGCATCCTCAACGCGAGCAAGGGCCCGGCGGTGCGCGCCACGCGCGCGCAGGCCGACCGCGTGCTGTATCGCCAGGCGGTGCGCGGCGCGGTCGAGCGCCAGCCGGGGCTCTCGGTCTTCCAGCAGGCGGTGGACGACCTCATCATCGACGGCGACCGCGTGCGCGGCGTGGTCACGCAGATGGGTCTGCGCTTTCACGCGTCCGCGGTGGTGCTGACCGTCGGCACCTTCCTCGCCGGCCGCATCCACATCGGCCAGAGCAGCTACACCGGCGGCCGCGCCGGGGACCCGCCTGCGAACGCCCTCGCGCAGCGCCTGCGCGAGCTGCCCTTCGCCGTGGGCCGCCTGAAGACGGGCACGCCCCCGCGTCTGGACGGGCGCAGCCTAGACTACTCGTGCATGCGCGCGCAGCCCGGCGACGAGCCGCGTCCGGTGTTCTCCTTCCTCGGCTCGACCGCGGACCATCCGCGCCAGGTGTCCTGCCACATCACGGCCACCAGCGAGCGCACGCACGACATCATCCGCGGCGGCCTCGACCGCTCGCCCCTGTACGGCGGCGTCATCGAGGGCGTGGGCCCGCGCTACTGCCCTTCGATCGAGGACAAGGTGGTCCGCTTCGCGGACAAGGATTCGCACCAGATCTTCGTCGAACCGGAAGGACTCGATACCTTCGAGGTCTATCCCAACGGCATCTCCACCAGCCTGCCCTTCGACGTGCAACTCGAACTGGTGCGCTCGATCCCCGGCTTCGAGCGCGCACACATCACCCGGCCGGGCTACGCCATCGAGTACGACTACTTCGATCCGCGCGGCCTGCGCCATTCGCTGGAGACCAAGTACATCGGGGGCCTCTGGTTCGCCGGCCAGATCAACGGCACCACCGGCTACGAGGAGGCCGCCGCCCAGGGCCTGATCGCCGGGCTCAACGCGGCACGCGCGGCGCAGGGCCGCGAGCCTTGGTGCCCGCGCCGCGACGAGGCTTATATAGGTGTGCTGATCGATGACCTGGTGACCCGCGGCACCACCGAGCCGTACCGCATGTTCACCAGCCGCGCCGAGTACCGCCTGCTGCTGCGCGAGGACAACGCCGACCTGCGCCTGACCCCGCGCGGCCGCGCGCTCGGCCTGGTCGACGATGAGCGCTACGCCCGCTTCGAGGCGCGGCGCGAGGCGCTGGAGTGCGAACAGGCGCGCCTGCGCGCGACCTGGCTGCGGCCGGAGACGCCCGCCGCCGAGGCCGCCGAAGCGGTGCTCGGCGCGCCGCTCACGCGCGAGCAGACGCTGATGGACCTGCTGCGCCGCCCCGGCGTAGCGTACGAGGCGCTGATGCGCATCCCCGGCGCCGGTCCGGGTGTGGCCGATCCGGCGGTGGCGGCGCAGGTGGAGATCCAGGCGCGCTACGCCGGCTACATCGCGCGCCAGGAGGACGAGATCGCGCGCCAGCGGCGCCACGAGGAGACGCGCCTGCCCGAGGACATCGACTACGCGGAGGTGTGCGGCCTGTCGAACGAGGTGCGCCAGAAATTGACCGAACTGCGCCCCGAGACCGTCGGCCAGGCCTCGCGCATCCCCGGCATGACGCCCGCCGCCGTCTCGCTGGTGCTCCTGCACCTGAAGAAACGCGCGCAGCCCGCCCCGCGCCTGAGCGCCTGATCCCACACCTCTGTGAGCATCGTGAGCCGATACCTGGGGCGCCTCGCCTGCGCCATCGACGCGATCAGCGAGTGGAGCGGCCGCCTGGTGGCCTGGCTCGTGCTGGGGATGGTGCTGATCATCTGCTGGGACGTCGCCATGCGCTACCTGTTCCAGAGCGGATCGATCCTGCTGCAGGAGCTGCAGTGGCACCTGTTCTCGCTGGTGTTCCTGCTCGGCGCCGCCTATACCCTGAAGCAAGACGGCCACGTGCGCGTGGACCTGCTCTATCGCAGCGGGCGCGTCGGCCCGCGCGGGCGCGCGCTCATCGACCTGCTCGGTACGGTGCTGTTCCTGATCCCGTTCTGCATCCTGGTCATCCAGGGCAGCCTGCCCTTCGTGGAGAACAGCTACCGCTTCGGCGAGAGCTCGCCGGACCCGGGCGGGCTGCCGCACCGTTTCCTCATCAAGGCCGCGATCCCCGCGGGCTTCTGCCTGCTGCTGCTGCAGGGCGTGGCGGTGGCGATCCGCAGCGCGCAGATCCTGTTCGGCGCACGCGACGAAACCAGGGCAGACGCGGGCTGATGGAGATGGAGCATTGGGCGCTGGCGATGTTCGCCGCCCTCATCGCCCTGCTGATGCTGGGCTATCCGGTCGCCTTCGTCCTCGGCGCGGTCTCCATCTTCTTCGGCGCTGTCTTCCTCGGCTGGGACTTCTTCGACCTGCTGCCCCTGCGCATCTGGGGCATCATGACCAACTTCACGCTGCTGGCGGTGCCGCTGTTCATCTTCATGGGGCTGATGCTGGAGAAGTCCGGGCTCGCGCGGCAGCTGATCGAGAACATGGGCCTGCTGTTCGGGCGCGTGCGCGGCGGCCTGGCGGTGTCCATCGTGCTGGTGGGTGCGCTGCTGGGCGCCTCGACCGGCGTGGTCGGAGCGACCGTCGTCGCCCTGGGCGTGATCGCCCTGCCCGCCCTGCTCCGGCATCGCTACGACCCGGCGCTCTCCTGCGGCGTCATCGCCGCCTCGGGGACGCTCGGCCAGATCATCCCGCCGAGCGTCATCCTGATCCTGCTCGGCGACGTGATCGGCGTCAGCGTGGGCGAGCTCTTCATGGCCGCATTGGTGCCGGCGACCCTGCTGGTGGCGCTCTTCGTGGTGTACGTGCTCGCCATCGCCTGGCTGCGTCCCCGGCTCGCGCCCGCGATCG
>OBJA01000642.1_pt1 | contig 28658 bp, 25 predicted proteins | sample 1519751 | NCBI WGS metagenome assembly OBJA01 (sample SAMEA3881238, study PRJEB22517) | soil metagenome | biome: lake sediment; feature: soda lake sediment; material: sediment, water from around vicinity | place: India | collected 2013-12-23 | depth 3 m
CTTGTAGCCTTTGTTGTACTCCAGTTCCTCCGGCATGAGCGTCGCGGGATGGATGAAGCCCTGGGCCCGCATCATCTCCGATTTTTCCACGGCCAGCCGCCGGAAATAATCCCAGTCGCTGGTTTCGAAGGCGTCGACGGACTGCCCCAGCCGGCCGCCCTTGATGCTGAACAGGCTCACCGAGACCATGGGTATGCAGTAGTTGGCCGAGGCGCTGGTATTCCTTTTCACCGGCATGAGGGGCATATGGTGGCTCCCCCTGGTGTTGCCGGCCACGAAATGGCAGTATTTGAACATCGCGCAGACCTCCTCGGTGGCGGGGAAGTCCTTCTGCAGGCGGATCAGGGCGGCCGGGTCGTCCTTGCCGACATAGGTGCCGGCGATATTGTGCAGCCGGTCGGTGGTCGCGGTGAGGATCGGCTCGCCGGCCTTGGTCCGCACCGATTCCACCACATACCTGCCGGGGTACATCAGGGCGGCGGCGATGACGAAGATCTCCTCGGGGGTATGCAGGGAGGCGACCTTGCCGGTCTCCACGTCCATGATCCGGAACTCGACCCCGCGGGTCAAAGTGGGGTTGAGCAGGAGACCGCTGTTGGCCGCCGGATCGCAGAACAGCCGGTAAAAGGGATGGTTGAAGGCGCCTGGTTCGGTCTTGTCGGCGGTGATGAGGGCAACAGCCTCCGCCGGCCGCTCCTCGATCTCCATCTCGGTCACCGCGGGGCCCATGCCCCTGACGTTGCCGGAAAAGGCGGTCTTGATGAGATCCTGGCCCGCGCCGTACAAGCCTTCCGTCTTGGCCGTTTCCGTTCCCTGCATGAAGGCGTCGAAGGCGAGCTTGTGGATGATCTCGTTGCCGACGCCGCGGGTGTGGGTCATGAGGATATGAATGTCGTCCCCGGTGTAGCCGATATAGCGGTCGATCAACAACCCGGAGGAGACCCCGCGCTCTTCGATGACCGTGTTGACCTCTTGCATCATTTTGTTGCTAGGGCGAGTGTGCCCGCCTATCGAGCCGACATCGGCCTTTATTGCTGTCATGGTGATTTTCATGTGCCTGCCCTCCAGATAATGCTGAAAAAACTTGACCTCTTGTGTAATTCCCGAAGGAAACACAATCCCTGGCCGGATGGGTTTTCCACCCACCGGTATACGTTCAGAGAGAGCCACGATGTGGCATTGAAGTTCAATCTCAAAGTGTGCTTTAAACTGGGGTTTGTCAAGCCGAGTACCCTGATATCGTGCGGTACAACGGCCTTGCTGCCAGGGAGGAAGGGGGACGTAACAAAGCATCGAGCTCGGTTAGGATAAGGTTCGCGCCGGAAAGTGCGGCAGGTGGCATTCGAGCCCGGCCGAAGGCCAGTACGTAGCCGAAATGATAATCTTTCGGCAAGCCGAAGCCTGCCGGGATGTCGGGCGTATTTGCCGGAGCGGCAAGCTGTGGGGGCGCGCCGCCAGCATTTACAATGGTATCCATATCACATGTATGGTAGAGGAGGAAAGTATGCACCTTTTCGTAGCGTAGCATCAAATATCATAGGAGTGGCTTTATGAGCGAATGTACCCGGAAGGAAATCCATGGGCGGGGCTATTACTGCACCGTCGAGTTGACCCTGAACGTCATCGGCGGCAAATGGAAACCCATCATCCTCTATCACCTCGGCAACGAAGGCACCAAGCGGTTCGGGGAATTGAAGCAGAAGATGCCCAATATCACCCAGAAGATGCTGACCCAGCAGCTGCGGGAGCTGGAGCACGACGGCCTGGTCCACCGCAAGGTCTTCGCCGAGGTGCCGCCCAGGGTGGAATATTCGCTCACCGATTTCGGCCGGACCATCATGCCGGTGATGGAGAATCTCTGCCGGTGGGGGCAGAGCTACGAAGAGAAATTCCGCACCGCCGCAACCGGTGCGGGGGAAAGAGAACAAAGGGAACAGCAGATACTGCAACAGGAGGGAGTATTGCCATGAAAGCCCATCGCTCGATTCTATCCGTGCCCGGACATGTGGTCAAGATGCACGGCAAGGCCGCCGAAAGCAGGGCCGATGCGATCATGCTCGACCTGGAAGACAGCGTTCCGCCGGATGCGAAAGAGGCTGCCCGCCGCCAGGTCAGCGAAACCCTTTCCGCCATCGACTGGCACGGCAAGACGATCACCGTCCGCATCAACAGCCTGGACACCCCCTTTGCCTACCGCGATCTGGTGGAAGTGGTCGAAGCGGCGGGGGCGAGGCTCGAGGCCGTGGTCGTTCCCAAGGTCAACCATCCGGGCGACATCCACTGCGTCGACCGCCTGCTGAACGGCCTCGAGCAGGCATGCGGCCTGCCGGGGGGGATCGGCATCGAGGCCTCCATCGAGACCGCCGAGGGTCTCGCCGAGGTCACCGCCATCGCCCGGGCCAGCCGCAGGCTGCGCTCCCTGGTCTTCGGCATCGCCGACTATTCCGCTTCCATCGGGGCCAGGCTGGTCTCCCTCTCCGGCCACGGGGAAAACGAGGCCGAGCTCTATCCGGGCCACCGCTGGCACTTTGCGATAAGCCGCATGGTCATGGCCGCCAAGGCCAGCGGTCTCCTCGCCATCGACGCCCCTTACGGCCATTTCAAGGATGAAGAAGGTCTGCAGCGCTCGGCGGTGATGGCCTCCGCCCTGGGCTGCGACGGCAAATGGGCGATCCATCCCGATCAGCTGGCGACCATCAACCAGGTTTTCTCCCCCACGGAGGAGGACATCCGGCGGGCGGTCACCATCCTCGAGGCAGCCGAGGCCGCGGCCGGAAACCTTCGCGGGGCGGTGGCGGTGGAAGGGCGGATGGTCGACCAGGCTACGGTCCGCCTGGCGCGCCGGCTCTGCGACCAGGCCCGGCATCTCGGGCTGCTACCGTCGGTCAGCCCAAAACCTCCGGACACTAAGTAATCATGGCGACCTGGTAAGTGAGTCTATGCAGGTCGGAAAAAACTGTCTTCGGAATCGTTGGTCCTTGGTGCAACCTACGTCCTGGGATAGTTCCTGGAGGCTCTCGATTTGAAGTAGACCTGCCAGATAGGACGGAGAAGGAACTATTTTTCCCGTTATCGGGATAAGCACCTTTCACGAAATTCCTTCTTAAAAAGCAAGAAACGAATCCCTAAAGACGCAGCAGTTCGGCCAGCTGCCGGCGGTCCAGCTGCTTGATGATTCCCGCATCGTCCTCCTGGATCAGCGAGGCGGACAGTTCCTTCTTGGCGGTGATCAACCGGTGGATTTTTTCTTCCAGGGTGCCCTTGGTGATCAGGCGGAAGACCTGGACCACATCCTTCTGGCCCATCCGGTGGACCCGGGCGGTGGCCTGTTCCTCCCGGGCCGGGTTCCACCAGCGGTCGTAGTGGATGACGGCGCGGGCGGCGGTCAGGTCGATGCCGATCCCTCCCGCCAGCAGGCTGGCGCAGAAGACCCGGCATTCGGGATCGGTGTTGAACCGCTCGATCATCTTCTGGCGCTTGCCCACGGCCATATCGCCCTTCAGGATCCCGTAGGGGACGCCGAGGCGGTTGAGATGGTTTTCGATCAGGTCGAGCATGCCGGTATACTGGCTGAAGACCACGAATTTCATATCGGCTTGGAGGAGTTCCTCGGCCAGCTCCATGAAGAGATCCCATTTGCCGCTCTGGTATTCCCCGGGGTCGTCGCAGCCCTGGACCAGGCAGGGATGGCAGCAGATCCGCTTGAGACGGGTGATGACGGCGAGGATGTTCATATAGGAAATCTCCTCTATGCCTTCTTCCAGCTCCGCCAAATCCTCGCTCTCGCTGATCACCTCACGGTAGAGGGCGATCTGGTCGTCGCTCAGCTCGCAGAGCCGGTGGTCGTCGATCACCGGCGGGAGTTCCGTCAGGACCTGGCTCCTGCTTCTCCTGAGGATGAAGGGGTGGATCAGGCGGCCGAGCCGGTCGCGCGCCTCCCGGTTCTGCCCTTCGCCGATCGGCTGGGCGTAGAGCCGCTCGAACTGGCGCTCGCTGCCCAGCAGCCCGGGCAGGCAGATATCGAAGAGGGACCGGAGATCCTGCAGGGAATTTTCCACGGGGGTGCCGGTGAGCCCGATCTTGATCCGGCCGTTCAGGTCGCGCACCGCCTGGTGAACGGCGGTGGCGGGGTTTTTCAGGTGCTGGATCTCATCGAGGAGGATGATGTCGAAGGCCTGCGGTTGCAAAAGGTCCAGGTCCTGCCGGACGATGCCGTAGGTGGTAAGGACCAACCGATGGGTAAGCGCCGCCGGCAAGTCCCGCTGCGGCCCGTAATAGACCGCGTAGTCCAGGCCCGGATAGAAGATGTCGATCTTTTCCGCCCAGTTCAGCAGCACCGAGGCGGGACAGATCACCAGCAGGTTGTCCCTGCCGCCTTGCCCGGTCGCCTGCCGCAGCAGGGCAAGTCCCTGATGGGTCTTGCCAAGGCCCATGTCGTCGGCCAGAAGTCCGCCGATCCCGAGCCGGTCCAGGCGGCTCAGCCAGGCGAGCCCGTTGCGCTGATAAGGCCGCAGATGGGCAGGAGTCTCCGGCGGCACGTCCTCGATCCAGGCGGACACATCGAGGAGTCGGGAGAGTTTTTCCCGGGCCGGGCTCTCTTGCCCGGGGGCTTCCACGGCGGGGACCATCGCCGTCAAGGCGAGCATCTCGCGATAGCTGAGGCGTATCCGATTCGAGCCGTCGGCGGCGAAGCGCTCCTCGGGCAGGTCGTAGAGCCAGGAGAGCGGCGTCCCGTCGAGCTTCAGCCACTGCCGGCCGGGCAGGCAGGAAAGCTTCTCCCTCCGGGCGGCCACGATATCCGCAAGCTTCACGCTGGTGTTGCCGAGGCCGTACCGGCAGGACAGATAGCACCAGCCCCCCTCTTCCTCGAAGGCGTCGACGAGCAGCCGGTCGGGGAGATCCACGACCTGGAGGTCGCGCAGCTCCTCCTGGACGATATTGTCCGGAGAATGCAGGGCGGAGCGGTTGGCGGCAAGAAAAGCCGGAATATCGCCTGCCGCCACGGTAAAGGAAGTCTCCCTGGTCTTCTCCTGCTGCAGAAAACCGAGCAGGGGCATCGCGGCCTGCTGTGCGGCGGGATTCTTGAAAACGCCCTCGGCAGCAAGCCTGCCAACCGGCAAGAAGCCCTCCCCCTCCAGATAGTAGGCGGTCGAGAAGCGCCTGCCGGCCAATTCCTGCCGAGAGAGAATTCGGCCGTCGGCAAGGCGCAGGCTCGGGCTCACCTCGAGCAGGTTCTCATCATTGAAGAAGACCCGGTAGCACTCCCGGGCGGGGGGAAGGATGGCGGGAGCCGAAGGCAGGGAGATATCTTTCACCAGTTCCCAGGTCTTTTCCTGCGGCAGGACGACCGTCAGGGACCCGGCTTCCCCGTCGCCGCCCAGCTGCAAGGAAAATCGCGAGTCGGCCCCGTTCCACTGCAGGGCGGGGAGGGTGTCGCCGTGGAAGAGGTAGAGCATCCGGGCAAGCCACAACCAGAAAGAGCTGTCCCGCTGCCAGCCGCGACCGGTGTTGCCGGTCTTGACCAGGGCCGCTTCGCCCGCGGTCATGGTCAACACCTGCAGCTGGCCGTCGAGCAGGGCAAGCGCCGCCGATCCCGCTCCCTTGGGGGAGAGCAGCAGCCTGCCGCGTACCGTCCAGCTGGACGGTACGGCCACCCGGACCACTCCATCGCTGGGAGTGATCTCCAGGAGGGTATGTCCTTGGGACTCGACTTGCCGAATGCCGGTCTTCGTCCGGTTGAGCCAATCGAAGAGATATGTCCCGAGTTTCTGCCAGGTACTCCGGGAAAACCCGAGAGGGAGGGGCAGAGCCCTGGCGCCTGCGGCCGGATGCGCCAGACTGAGGATGGCCAGAGCCGCCTCATGGCCACAGCCTTCACGGTTTTTCCCGCGCCGGCACAGGCTGCAATGGCTGTTCCTGATGGTGAAGCCCTGGTGGAGCTTGGCGTTTTTCTCGAACTGCAGGATCACCGGCGCCTCCCCATCGATGAGCGCCCCGGTCGCATCGCGGAGGCAGTGAAAATCTTTGATCTTCCCCTCGCGTATCAGTTGCAGGCCCTGATCGAGTTTCTCCAGGGAAAACCACGGCTGCAGCAGGGCTCCTTCGCTAACCGGAAAGAGCAGGGGAATGGGGATATGGGGAAAGTTGTACATCGGCTGCGGCCGGGCAAGGGTCGGGAGTCAGGGGAAGAATGGTTGCTGTGCCGGCCGAATGTAGTTAATCGCCGCCCGCGAGGCAAGAGATTTCCTCTCAAGAACTCGATCTTCTTCGCTCTGGCACGGTCACTCTACCTCGGGGTGCATTCCAATGTCATAACTTAAGGGTGCAACCTTCGTGCACTGTTTCCCCCCCGAATTGTTTGGCAATGGGCGGAATGTGCACTCCGTGCGCCAGGTGCATGAAATGCACCCTGCAGAGGCAAGGGGTCACCCGGTACTCCTCACGATGCGGAGCCGGTGACGAACTGAATAGTGATGCCGACCTCTTCATGCAGACTGCGCTTGACCGGACAGGCCGCCGCGGACCGTTCGAGTTTTTTTACCAACACCTCGCTCAACTTTTCCGGATAAAAAACGGCAAGGACAATCGCCGAAATCCTCTTTGGTTCTTTCGACACGAATTTTTCAATAGAAATCCTGAGGTTTCCCGGATCGAATCCCTCCCGCTCGAGAAGAGGGGCAAGCCCGGTGAGGATGCAGGACCCCAGGGCGGCGGACACCAGATCGGTGGAGGAAAAGGACCTGCCCATGCCGCCGTACTCCGGCGGCAGGTCGGTGATGATTTCCGTTCCGGCCAAGTCATGCCTGATCCGGCATCGGCCTTTCTCGTGGAGTTCAATGGTAAACTTGGACATTTTTTTCTCCTCATTTTCGGCCTTGCCGGATCATTTTATTGGCCAGAACCGAAACGCCGTTGTAGGAAGTCTCAATCTCCTGGACAACTTCAAAGCCGTACCGTTCATACAGGTGCTTTGCCGGGGCATTGGAGCTGGCAACATACAATTGGGCGGGGCCGGGGATTTGGGCCAACAGGAACTCCAACAGGCACCTGCCGACACCCTTGCCCCGGTTCCCCGGATGGACGAACAAGGCCCGAATCTCCGAGCCATATCTGGCGCAATAGCCAACGATGCCGTCATCTTCACAGACATATATTGTCGATTCCAGCAGCTGGCCGAGTCGTTTGGCGTCACGCTCAAGGGGGAGGAGCGTGAACTCGACTTCCTCGAAACGAAGCTCATCCAGTTTCGATGCTGCGTAAATGGCCAGGACTGCAGGGTAATCCTCTATAGAATATGATCGTATCTTCATCATGAGCGCAGGTATAAACGCCTGCCTACCGGAGCCGCCTGGAGTCTCAGCGGAGATAATTGGGCGCCGGTTTTACGGCTGTTCCGGCCAGAGCTGCCGGCAGAAATCGAGGGATGCCTTGTCCGCCGCTGCCGGCAGACTGACGGTACCGGCATACCCCGCCCGCCGCAGACCGTTGAAGAAAGAGGCGTAGTCCTGTCCGTCACCGGGCAGGGGTGGAACCCTTTTGCCGCTGGCCATGAGAGGGTTTTCGAGCTGGACATGGTGGATCAGGCGAGAAAATTTATCGATGTCTTCGATTCCCAACCCTATCTCGCTCAACTCGCGGAAACTGATCATCGATCTGAGGTTTTCCTTTCCTGCCCGGGTGAGGAAATCCTCGACTTCCGGCAGGGTGTTGAGAAAATTGGTGCGGCGGGGGCCGAGGGGTTCCACCAGAACGGTGATGCCGAAGGCGTCGCTGACCTCGCAGAGCATATAGAGGAACTGGAGCACCTGCTCCTTGATCCCCGTGACATCGCCTTCCCAGGGCAGGACCCTCGCCCGCCCGTCGTTCCAGGCGAGCTTTTTGCAGCCGAGATCGGCGATTCTTCTCACGGCCTTCTTCAGGTACTCCGTCCAGGCGTAGAGGTTGAAACCCATCTCGGTAACCTGGACTCCGGGCGGCAGGGGGGAGGTGCAGACCTCGACCTTGATCTTGTGCCGGGCGAGTTCGTCTCTGAAGCCGGCAGACTGCGTTTCGCTCATTGCCATGATCATATCCACAGTCAATTGAACGTGTGTGAACCCGGCTCGTTCCGCTGCCGCAATATCGGCGGAATCGTCTATCATTTTTCCCCAGCGAATGGTCATGTACAGACCTCCTTTGCTTTCTGCTCGGTACAACTGTCAGCAACAGGTTGGGTAACGCGGTGCTTGCACTGAGTCATCGGAATCGCTATCGGATCGCTATCAAAATCGAAAGACATAGTTCGATCCTGATTTCGATCCCGATCTCGGCGTATCCTCTTGAGAGGTTCTGAATGGTTACTTCTTCCTACATTTCCCGCAGGTTGGCCAGGGCCTCCAGCGCCAGGAGATAGCTTTTCTTGCCGAAGCCGCCGATCACCCCCACGCAGACCGGGGCGATCACCGATTTATGCCGGAATTCCTCGCGGGCGTGCGGGTTGGAAATAAACACCTCGACACAGGGCAGCAGCATGGCGCCCAGGGCGCTGCGCAGGGCGTAACTGTAATGGGCCAGCGCACCGGCGTTGATGATGACCCCTTCGAATTCCTCGGGGGCCCGCTGCAGGCAGTCGATCATCGCTCCTTCGCTGTTGAACTGCCGGCAGTCGATCTCCACCCCCAGCTCGCCGGCCCGGTTCTGCAGTCCGCGATGAATGTCCTCGAGGGAACCCTCGCCGTAGATCGAGATCTTGCGGGAACCGAGAAGGTTGAGGTTCGGCCCTGAAACAACAAGGAATTTTCTCTTTTTCATGTTCCTCCTTCTCCCGGATCAGACCAGCCAGGGATCGAAGCGCTCTTCCATCAGGGCGCGCAGGGCAAGGATATACCCGTGAGAGCCGAGACCGCAGATCTGGCCGATACATACCGGGGCGATCACGGAAACATGGCGAAACGGTTCGCGTTTATAGATGTTGGAGATATGGACCTCTACGGTGGAAACCTGGGCGGCGGCGATGGCGTCGCGCAGGGCAATGGAATAGTGGGTGTAGGCCCCCGCATTGAGCAGGATGCCCTCGACCCTTCCCCGGCACTGCTGGATGAAGGTCACCAGCTCGCCTTCGGAATTCGACTGAAAGAACTCGACCTCCACCTCCAGCTTCCGGGCTTCCTCGGCGACATCGGCATTGATGTCCTCCATCGTCTTGCCGCCGTAAATGCCCACCTCACGTTTGCCCAACATATTCAAGTTGGGGCCATGGATCACCGCTACATGTTTTGGCACCCGAAGTTCCCTCCCGCGCTCAACAGTTCATCAACATTGCCGCAACAGAGAAGACTCTCTATCGCCGCCCGGCTGTCCGCCGCCATCTGACTATCGTGTTGTCAGCCTACCACGTATCATAACGGAATGGCAAGAATATTGCCGTTCTCCCGGTCGTCGGCGGGAACCTCGTGCTCCGGACGGCTCGCCCACGAGGTCCCGGCAGTTTTCAATGCGGTGAAGATTGCCGGATCTGCGATTCCCGCAGGTAATGGCTCAGGTGTTTCTCCAGCGCGGTCTTGCACTCTTCGTAATCACGCTTGAGCGCGGCCCGAAGGATGTCCTCGTGTTCCTTGATGAGGCTTACACCCCGGAACCCGTGGGTCTTGAGGTCATGCATGACGAACTGCCGATACTGCTCGAACACCCGCCGGTGATAGAGGAGATGCAACTGCGAGCCGCAGGCGGAGATGAGGGCCGAGTGGAACCCCCAGTCGCATTCGGACCAGATCCGGCAATGGGTAACCTCATCCTCGCACATCTTCTTCTCGATATATTCGAGCTTGTGATAGGCGGCCACCAGGTTGCTCTCCCAGTCGATGTCTCCGTTGATCAGGGAGTGCTTGAGGCCGTCGGTCTCGAACAGGATGCGCAGGCGGGTGAGGTCGCTCAGGCGCGATTTGGAGATCTCCGCCACCCGGAAGCCCTTTTGGCTCTCCGCGTCGACCAGATCTTCCGTCACCAGGCGGGCGAGGCTCTCCCTGATGACATTCACACCCACGCCGTAACGCTCCTTGAGCATGTCGATTTTCAATTTGGCGCCAGGTGGAAAATTCCCCATGACGATATCGCTCTTCAGTGATTCATATACGTTCAAGCTGCCGTCGTGACTCATATGTACATCTCGTTGCATGTGTTGCCGTCGCGGAAGGTCAGGTCCGGCGGTGTGAAAATCGTCCCTTCCCCTACTCGAGCGGAAAGCGTGCCAGAAATTGCGGTTCAACCATATCGGCCTCGGCTACTATACCAGTAAATCGGGCAAATGCATCGAGTCCCTGGTACAGGAACAGATAAAAGCCGGAGAGCGCCGACATCCCCCGTCTGCGGCAGGTATCGAGAAACTCCGTGTTCTCCGGCGTGTACACCGCATCGAAGACCCATTCCTGGTTGGCGAAACCGGCCGCGGGAAAGGGATTGCCGGGATACTGGAACATGCCAACCGGGGTGGCGTTGATCAAGCCATTCGCCATTCTCATCTCCGCGACCAGATCGGGGCCGGCCGACCTGACCTTCATGCCGCTGCCGAAGAACTGTGCCACCAGTCCTTCGGCCAGCTCTGCGTTGGTGTCGAAGACCACCAGCTCTTCGGCCGCGAGTTCCCTGAGGGCATAGGCAATGGCCACGCCGACTCCGCCGGCGCCCAGCATCAGCACCCGACCGGGGGAAAAGCCCTCACCGAACCGGCGGCGGAAGGCCCGGCAGCAGCCGGAATAGTCGGTGTTGTCCCCCAGCATCCCCTCGGGGGTGAACAGCACCGTATTCACCGAAGTGAGTCCCGGGGGGAACCCGGGAAGGGTGGTGACGCAGGTAAAAGCAGACTTCTTGTAGGGATGGGTCACGTTGACTCCGCGGAAGAGTTCATCCCGACAGCGGGCAAGCTCATCGGCGATGGACACCGGGGTGGGTCTCGTCAGCAGGTCCATGGGGTGATAGCTGATGTTCAGGCCATAAATTTCTCCCAGCAGCTCATGGAGGTTTTTGGCCCTGCTCCGGCCGAGGTTGTTCCCCAGCAGTCCTAACTTGATTTTTTTCGTCATGAGATATCCCTATATAAAACCCAGCAATCGCGGCAGGCCGGTGACGGTAACCGGCACGAAAGTGATAATGATAAGCACGACAAATTCAACCAGGAACAACGGCAGAATCTGTTTGACCAGCCGTCCCAGCCCCACACCCGCGACGGAATCCGCCACGAACAGGCAAAGGCCCATGGGCGGGGTGATCAGGCCGATCATCAGGTTGAACACTACCAGGATGCCGAAATGGGTGGGGTCGACTCCCAGGCTCACTGCGATGGGGTGAAGGATGGGGACCAGCACCAGCATAGCGGCGATGCCTTCGAGAAAGAGACCCACGAAGAGGAACAGCAGCATGGTGGCGATCAGGAACATCCACTTGGCGGTCATGAAGGCCAGGGCGAAATCAGTGATCATGTTGGGGATGCGGTTGTAGGTCAGCAGCCAGTTCCCGGCAGCGACGGCCGCGATCACGATCATGATCACCGCGCTGTCCCGCATGGAGCGGCCGAAGATCCCCGGCAGATCCGCCGGTTTCAGTTCACGGAAGAGAAACAGACCCACCACCAGGGCATAGGCCACGGCAAAACTGGCCGCCTCGGTGGGCGTGACGATCCCGGCCAGGATACTGCCGACTACGAAAACCGGCATCAGGAGCGGAATGATGCCGTTCAGCAGAATCCGAAATTTCAAAACGCCCGATTTCTTTTCCGCCGGCTTCTCGTAATGACCGGCAAAAATCAGGACGTGGATGGAGAGGAAGCAGGCGAGCAGGATTCCGGGGATGACCCCGGCGAGGAACAGGGCCGGGACCGAGACCCCGGTGACGGTGAGGGCGTAGATGATTACCGGGATGGATGGCGGGATGATCGGTCCGATGACCGACGAGGCCGCGGTGATGGCCGCCGCAAAGTCCCGGGGATAGCCTCGTTTCTCCATTTCCGGGATGAATACCCGGCCGATGGCGGAGGTATCGGCAACCGCCGAGCCGGACAGGCCGGCAAAGATCACCGAGGCCCAGATGTTGACCAGGGCGAGTCCTGCCCGGAACCGGCCGACTAGGACACTGGTGAAGTTTATGATGCGGCTGGTTATGCCGGACTCGTTCATCAGCTCTCCGGCGAGGATGAAGAGCGGGATCGCCAGCAGCGGGTAAGATTGCATCCCGCCGAACATCTGGGTCGCCACGATGCGGAGATGGTAGGGGAACTCGCCTGCGGCCATGAAATACAGCAGGGCAGCGACGATGGCGAAGGCGATGGGCACCCCGATGAACAGGCAGAGGAGCAGGATGATGTAGACCATTACAGCACCTCCTCCGCCACGTTCGGACTGCGGTCCGCGCTCCACCGGAGGGCGAATTTCAATATGGCCGCGATGGTCAGCATGGCGCCCCCCGCCACCATGGCAGCCTGGTAGGGGTACATGTAACCCAGCCAGATCAGCTGGTCCCAGCCGGTTGCGGCCTTGAGGTTTTTGGCGAGGCTGATCAGCCCCGAAGCCTCGATTCCGCCGCGCCTGGTGACAAAGAGCCAGCCGGACCAGGCAAGCAGGGCGCCGGTGGCGACCATGATCAGGTCGACTACCATATACAAATACCTGGTCAGGCGTGCCGGCAGAAAGCCTATCAACATGGTGAAGCGAATATGCCGGTCCTGCATGTAGGCCCAGGCGACGCCGAACATGATGCCGTAGATGGCGACAAAGACCGGCAGCTCCTCTCCCCATTCAAGTGATTTGCCTATGGTGTAGCGCCGAACGGAGTTGACGAAGACGATCAGGAACAGCACGATCATCGAAAATGACGCGCCGCCCGCGAAAATACGCGTAAAAAATTTCGCGAGCCATTGGATTGTGTGGTACATGATGACGACGCCCTCCTGCTGCATTCGGTGGAGCCGGAAATTCTCCCATGGCCACTGCATGGGTGCTACTTTCTCGTTGGGATCCGGCTATATCGGGATCGAAATCGCTCTCGTGGTCGACATCGAATTTTTCAACATTATCGAGCAGGATTCTTTTCCTGTTCTTCGTGTCCGGGTTGTCATTCTTTTCGATTCCGATCCCGATCCCGATCCGGATGCCGATTTGGTTTCGATCTGGTTCCCCGACTATTCGGAGGCCTCGGCGACCGCCTTGTCCAGCTTTTCAATCCATTCCGCTTCATCACCCAGCTCCCCGGCCAGCCATTTTCTCACGGCGGGCTGCGCCAGGTTCTTGAACTGCCCGAGTTCCTCGGCGGTAGGCGAATAGACCTTCATACCCTCGGCCGCCACCTTGGTGACCCCTTCGGCGGTGTTGAACTCCTGGATGGACCGGCCCATGGTGCCGGCGATGCGGGCGGCCTTTCTGATCACCGCCTGGTCCTTGGCCGGCAGCGACTGGAAGAATTCATCGTTGATCAGGATGAAGTCGGCGCCGTAGACGTGGCCGTCCAACACCATGTATTTCTGCAGCTTATGCAGGTTGTTGGTGTAGATGACCCCCACCGGGTTCTCCTGACCGTCGACCACGCCGGTGGACAGGGCGTTGGGCAGTTCCGACCAGGCGATCGGGGTAGGTTCGCCGCCCAGTCCTTTCACCATCTCCACATAGAGCGGAATCGGCTGGACCCGGAATTTCAGGCCCTTCATGTCGGCAGGGGTCTTGATTTCCCGCACGTTGTTGGTGAAATTCCGGAAACCGGTCTCGCCGTAGGCGAGCGTCCTGAGACCGCTCTTTTTCAGGCAGTGCTCGGCCAGATCCTTGCCGAACCGGCCGTCCAGAACGTCCCAGGCGACGGTCGGCGAGGTGAAGGTGTAGGGGATATTCAGGACATCGGCGGCCTTGCAGACCTTCGACATGGCTCCGGAGACCATGGCCATCTGGGTGGTGCCTTCCTGGACCTGCTGCACCAGGTCGCCTTCGTCGCCGAGGGCCTTGGCCGGGAAGAGTTCCACGGTCATATCCGTCTCGCCTTCCACGATGTTCTTGAAGATCACCCCGGCCGCCCCTTTTTTGGATGTCTGCCATTCGGCCGGGTCCACGTGCCCAAATTTGATAGTGGGTCCGGCAAGGGCGGATGTTGCGCAGAAAGCGATTGCACCAGCGATACCAAGTCCGACAAATGAACGAATCATGACCACCTCCATACGGGTTGTTGGGTTCGCACCATACGAACCCTGTTTTGTAGACGCGTCGCCTACTCCCAGATATTGCGAGTATGTCTCGCAGTCACCTGTATCTCATTGTGTTCCGAATATCATCTTCCACATCTGCCTTTCAGCCGGCTCGAGCTTATTCTGCCATTCATCATCAAAATTCCTCCATTTTTGGCTTGCCAGGCCAGGCCATGACGCACTGCGCTGCTCATACCACGATTACCCCGCCAGCCTGGAAATGGCCGTCAGCCAGACGATGAAGGTCACCGAGGAGAACAGGGTGCCGGCCGAGATGGAGGCCACGGCGAAATCCGCATCCCCGTGCATGCCCCTGGCCATGACATAGACAATCGTTGCGGTGGGCGAACAGAGCAGGATCAGGGCTGGCAGGTAGTCGGTTGCCGGTACATCGAACAGGGTGAAGAGCGTCACCGCGAAGGCCGGCATCGCCAGGAGTTTCATCGCCACCGCCCCCGAGGCTGGGCCCAGGTACCTGCGCACCAGCTGCAGGGAGAGCGAGGCGCCGATCAACAGCAGGGACATGGGCGGGGCCAGGCCGCCGAGGATATCGAGGGTCCGTTGCACCATCCCCGGCAGCGGGAAGCCCGTGACCGAAACCATGATGCCGCCCATGGCCCCGATGATCACCGGGTTGCCCAACAGCTTGGCCAGCACCGGGCCGACTCCGCGGATCCGGGTGTCGGTGCGGTCGTGCAGCTGCAGCACCAGGATGGACAGGAGGTTCTGCCCGACCATGAGAAAGCCGCAGATGATGCCCACCGCCGCCAGGTCGCCGCCGAGGTAGTAGTAGGCGGTGGGCAGGCCGATATAGCCGATGTTGCCATGGCCCGAACTCTGGACGAAAACGCCGGCCCGGGCCGGAGCCAGCTGAAAGATCCGGGACAGCAGCAGGGAAAGGCTATAGACTAGCGCCACCGAGAGCAGGGTGACGGCAAGGACCTTGCCGTCGAACCGTTCATGGAAGGGTGCCCTGGCGATGGAGCCGAAGATCAGGGCTGGAATGGAGAGGTAGTACACCAACCGATTGGCGGGGTCCAGGAATTCCGGGGTGATGAACCCCTTCTTCCGGGCCCCCCAGCCCAGGAAAATGATGGCGAAGATCGGGATGATGGTGGTAGTGACTTCCATGCTGCTGTTCCTGCTGTTCAGACTCCTAACTGTTCGTCTGTCCTCGCCCGCCGGCCGCCTGATGGGGCGGCCGCGATCGGTCAGTCGGTGCTCACATGTGATATTTTCCCGCCCGGAGAGTAGATGTCCAGGATATTCCAGTGGCCGGAGGTGGGCACCGGGTTGTTGATCATGGGAACATCCAGCACCACCGGCCTGTTCAGGGCGATGGCCCTCTGGAGCGCCGGCTTGAATTCCGCGGCGGAACCCACCCGGATTCCCTCGATGCCGTAGGCTCTCGCCAGGGCGGCATAATCGGGCGAAGTGGACTCACCGTCCTTCTCGAAGACCGTGCCGTAGGTGGTCCGGTAATGAGCCTTCTCCAGGCCGGCGATGGTGCCGAAGGCGTTGTTGTTCATGATCAGCCAGACCACTGCCGTTCCCTCGTGGCGGGCGGTGGCGAGCTGGGCCGGATTCTGGCCGAAGCCGCCGTCGCCGATAAGGGCGATCACCACCCTGTCCGGGCAGGCGATCTTGGCCCCGATGGCGGCCGGGCCGCCGAAACCCATGGTGGCGTAACCTCCCGGAATGAGTATGGAGCCCGGGGTGTAGATAGGGAACTGCTGGCCCACGCCGTTCTTGTTCCAGCCCACGTCGGTAGTGATGATGGCGTCCCTGGGCAGCACCTCGCGCACCTCGGCGAGGATCCGCTCCGGCATCATGGGAAAGGCTTCGCTTCTCTCCATCTCGGCGTTCCCGGCCTTGAAGGCCTCCTTCTCTCCGGCGATCTCCCGCTGCAGCGACTCGCGGCCGATGCCTTCGGGAACCTTGACCTTCGCGCTTTTCACCAGGGCGGCCAGGGCCAGTTTCAGGTCTGCCACCGCTCCGATCTCAACAGGGTAGTTGCGGCCTATTTCACTTGGTTCGATATCGATCTGGATCAGCCTGGACTTCGGGATGTCGAAGGTGTACTCCGGATACCAGGAGCTGCTGTCCGCCTCCTTGAAGCGGCTGCCGAGGGCCAGGATGAGATCGGCGTTGCGGCACGAATCGTTGATGTAGGCGGTTCCCCAGAAGCCGGTCATGCCGAGGGTAAACGGATGGTCGTCGGGCAGGGCGCCCTTGCCCATCAGGCTGTGGGCCACCGGCAGGGAGAGGTGATCCGCGAGCTGCCGCAACTCCACCGCGGCATTCGCCAGCAGCACCCCGCCGCCGGCATAGATCACCGGTTTTTTCGCCTCGATCAGCCGCTCGACGATCTCGGTGGCGGTCGCCTCGTCGAGCGATGGCTTTCTCAGGCTCTTGGCGTTCCTGCGCTGCCGGTCGAACAGGGCGACGTCCACTTCCTTCGAGAAGATGTCCATGGGCACGTCCACCAACACCGGGCCGGGCTGGCCGCTTTCGGCCAGCTGGAAAGCCTTTTCGATGATCTCCGGGAACAACTCCGGCCGTTCCACCCGCCAGGCCCGTTTGACGAAGGGCCGGTAGATCTCGTACTGGGCCCCGTCGGCATGGAGGTTGATTTCCTGGTGGGGGTGCTTGCCGTAGTAGTGGCTGGGCACGTCGCCGGCGATCACCACCATGGGGATGCAGTCGAGGGCGGCATTGGCTACCCCGGTCGCGGCGTTGGTCATGCCGGGGCCGAGGTGGCTGAGGACCACCGCGGCCCGGCCGGTCATCCGTGCATAGCCGTCGGCGGCATGGGCGGCTATCTGCTCGTGCCGGACGTTGACGAACCTGATCGAGCTGTGCTCGAGAGCCGACAGCACGGCGATGTTGGTATGGCCGCAGAGGCCGAAGATATGCCTGACGCCACGGTCCTCGAGATATTTCACCAGTTGATGGCTAACGAGATCCTTCATCCGATCCTCCTTAACTGATGCGGGCTGACCCCGCAAGGGTTGTTATCCCCTCAAACTGCAGAGGGGATAAGTACCTTCACGAATTCATCTCAAAACGACAAATGGATTTCCAAGGTACTGAAATGGGCTTACCAGGTTTCGGTATTGTAAAACTCGCCGAACAGTTCCTCGTCGCTCGGTCTGTCCTCCGGGATGGGCCGGGAAACCCAGGTATAGTTCAGGTAGTGCTTTAAGCTGATATTTTCGTTGGTGATGTTGCCCGCCCAGACGCCGCAGCCCATGCTCGAGGTCATGGGCATACCGTTGGTGAAGCTGCCGGCGTTGGCCTTCGACTGCGGCTGGCGTACCATCATCCTGCTCACCGGGGCGGTCAGCGCCAGTTGATGGATGTGCTCGTCATTGAAGGAGTAGATGCCGCAGGAGTGGCCTTTCCCTTGGGTTTCATAGATTTGCCGCACCATCTGGAGGGCGTTGGCAAAGCCGCTGTACTTGAAGATGGCGAGAAGGGTGCCGAGCTTTTCGGTGGAAAAGGGATGCTCCTTGCCGATCTTCTCTTCCTTCACGATGATGAACTTCTTGCCCTCCGGCAGGACGAAGCCCGCCTTTTCGGCGATGACCTTGGCGGCGCAGGCGATGGTGTCCATGGTCCGATGGCCGTCCTTCCAGTAGACCTTCTCGATCATCGCCTTTTCCTCATCCGAGGCCAGGTAGCCATCTTCCTGCTGCAGCTGCGCGAGGAAGGCGTCGTAGATGGTCGACTCGACGATGAGGTTGCCATCGGCCGAGCAGCCGGAGCCGAAGTCGGACATCTTGCTCTGCATAGTGTTGCGGGCGGCCTCCTCGATGTTCGCCGTCTCGTCGATGACCATGGTCGAGTTGCCCTGGCCGGCGGCATAGGCCGGCTTGCCGGAGCTGTGGGCCGATTTGGCCATGGCCGGACCGCCGGTGGCGATGGTCAGGTCGCAGATGGCCATCAACTCCTGGGCGAGAGGGATGGTCGGCTTTTCCGCGCAGACGTAGAGATCTTCCGGCAGGCCGATGCGGTGCAGGGCCTCCCGCATCACCCGCACGGTCTCGATGGTGGTGTTCTTGGCCCGCGGGTGCGGCGAGAAGACCACGGCGTTCTTCGCCTTCAGGGCGTAGATGCCCATGCCCGGCGGGGTGAGGGCGGGGTTGGTGGTCGGCACCAGCGCCGCCACCACGCCGACCGGCTTGGCGTATTTGACCAGCCCTTTTTCCGGGATTTCCTCGACAATCCCCACGCTTTTCCGGCGCAGGGCGTCCCGGAGTATCCCTTTGATCTTGAAACGTTTATTGGGTCGCCCCTCCCAGTCGCCCAGCCCGCTCTCCTCGACGCCCATCCTGGCGAGACGGGTGAAGGTCTTCTCGTTGGCCGCGGCCCAGCCTACTGCCTGGATAGCCCGATCGACGGCGGCCTGGTCCAGGTGGTCTATCTGTTTCTGGGCGGCCCGCGCCCGCCGCAACAGTTGCTGCGCGTAAAGTTTCTCTTCTTCGGTAATCGTTCGTGCCATTGTTGATCTCCTGTTGGTCAAAAGAGGCAGTAATCGTTCAGCTATCGGCTGGGAAGCGGAAATTGCCATCACCCTCGGCGCGGTTCAGTCCTCATAACTTTTATGTGAATATCAAAAAATTCAGGAACGTATGTTTGCCTGCATCCACGTCAGAGAGTTCCTCCGTAAGGCCTGGACCCGCTATTCCGGGATGGATTCCGCCGGGTTCTTTCCCGGTCCGATTTCCGCCATACGGCACCCTGCTGCCCGGCGAACCATCCCCGGGCCGTGGCGAGGGCCCTGCGGGCGAACTCCTCATCGCCGAGCTGCCGGAGCAGGCCCGCGTTGGGAATCTCCAGCGAGCAGGGGACCTCGGGGATGCGGCGCAGGACGGCGCCGATATCCAGTTCTCCCTCGCCGGGGAAAAGCCTGGATGTCCGGGCCGCCCTGGTGAATCCTTCGGGGGCGACCGGAATCTCACGCGGCGAATCGCAGAGGTGGACAAAATGAAACCAGTTGCGCGGCAGGTTATCCAGGTCGGCGGGATTCGAGCCGGAGCGGTCGAAATGGAGCATATCCACCAGCAGGCCGCCGTTCTCCCTATCCGCCTGCCGGAGGATATCGACGGCGGACCGCAGATCCGGCGTCTCCGTCCAGGAGACGAACTCGAGCACGGGGCGCAGCTTGTAAGGCACGGCCAGCTCGCAGAGCCGGGCGTAACGTTCGATCGCCCGTCTGCGCTCGGGGTCGGGCAACTGGACGATGACCGCACGGGCGCCGAGTTCGGCGCCGGCCTCCAGGAAGGGCAGAAAGCTTTCCGGTTCCGTTGCCGGATCGAGGCGGACCAGTTCCACATCGAGGACTTCAAGGCCGGTTCCGGCGAGTCTCTCTCTGGTTTCCCTCATCAGCCGGCGGTCATGGATCAATGGATATACCTGTTCGGTGGCGGTGACGGCCGTCATTCGCAGGCTGGCAAAGTCGTATCCCGCTTTTGCCGCGATATCGATGAGCTGCGGCGGCGGGCAGTGGAGAAGGGTGAGGTGGGCGAGGGAGAAGGAGTAGGTCATGGCAGGTCCTGCTCACCGGATCGTCCGATGACACTCTGATTCGTCTGGCTCTCGAACGTTTGACCGAAGCAGGCAGTGTTCTCCGGCTGTCGCTGCTTGTCCCTATGAATCAGAGTTTCATAGACCATTTTGGATTTAAAAGAATTATAAAAGACATATGCCAAACAGAGCTATTTATCTTATAAAAGATAAAATATATGATGATTTTAAAAATAGATGATGATAAAGATAAAGTCAATGAAAAATTTTCATCGCTCTCAGCCCACGATGAAAGAGCACGCCACATTCAAGGCCCACGGCCGGCGACAAGGGAATCATTATGCGTGAAGGCATTCAGGAACAGGGCCTCCTCCTGGAGGACGAGGCCCTGCGGGACGGTCTGCAGATCGAGTCTCAGCTATTTACCCTCGAACAGAAGCTCGAGCTGTTCAGGCTGCTGGCCGTGGCGGGAGTGCGGCGCATCCAGGCGGGGTCGTTCGTCCACCCGAAGATCGTGCCGCAGATGGCTGACACCGACGAGCTGATCCGCATCCTCGGCAAGCAGGAGAAGACGGTGGTTTCCGCGCTGATCCTGAACGGCAGGGGCCTGGATCGCGCCCTTGCCTGCGGGGTTGCCCACGTCAGCATGTCGGTATCGGTCAGCGACGCCCACAGCCGGAAAAACGCCGGACGATCGGCGGGCGAGGCCCTTGCCTCGATGGTCGAGCTGATCGGGAATGCGAAAAGCCAGGGACTTCAGGTGCGGGCAGGCTTGCAGAGCGGCTTCGGCTGTGTCTATCAGGGGGCGATCGCGGAGGACGTTGTCCTGGCGGCGGCCGAACGGATGGTCTCGGCAGGGATAGATGAGCTGAACCTTGCCGACAGCACCGGCATGGCCACGCCCCGAGCCGTCCGATCGCTGGTCAGGCGGACCGCCGCAGCCTTCCCGGAAGTCAGGCTATCCCTGCATCTCCACGACACCAGGGGGCTGGGGCTGGCCAATATGTTCAGCGGCTATGAAGAGGGAGTGCGGATTTTTGACGTGTGTGCCGGCGGGCTGGGGGGATGCCCTTTCATCAGGGGCGCGGCGGGCAATGTGCCGACGGAGGACGCAGTGCACATGTTCGAGGCGATGGGAATCGCCACCGGCATCGATCTGGCGGCGGTGATCGAGGCCGTCTCCTTTCTGGAGGAAACCCTGAATCGGCCGCTCCCCGGCAGGATGAAGCGGGTACTGAGACAACCGCAGGCCGGCACCCGTTAGGCCAACCTACTCTCATGCGGGCCACCCGCAACCCAAGGGCTAGTTTGCGACGGCATCGCCGTGATTTTTTCGCCCGGCGGCGAGGCGGGGAAATCGGTCGGCCGGTGCCGACCCCTATTCGGTTGGAGCAGCTCTTCGCGCCTGCTTCGCCTGGAGCAGGGCCATAATATCCAGCATCACCTCCTGGGGGCGTTTGCCGGAGGTGTCGATCTGGGTAAAACGGCCATAAGCATGCTGCCGTTCAAAGATAAGCTGGACGATGCGGGAGAGCGGGTCGGGGGCGGCGAGCAGCGGCCGGACGCCCCGGGCGCTTTTTGAGACGCGCTGCAGGATCACTTCGGCCGGGGCGGTGAGGCAGAAGATGGCTCCGTTCGCTTCCAGAATCCGGGCATTTTCCGGGTTGACCATCAGCCCCCCGCCTGTGGCGATCACCTGGCCTTCCCCGGTCCCGAGTTGATGAGCTATTGCTTCCTCCAGCCGGCGAAATGACGCCTCCCCTTCGGTCGCGAAAATCTGTTGCACGCTCATGCCGCGGCGCTCTTCGATTAGCTGGTCGGTGTCGACGAAGACATACCGCAGTTGTCGCGCCAGGAGTTTGCCCACGGTGGTTTTGCCGCAACCCATGAAGCCGGTGAGGATGATGTTCGTTCTGCGCATGCTGGGGGTTTTGCCGGAAAAGGCTTGGGGAGGCCGGGTCAATACCGCCCCCGCCTCGATCAGCCCTCCTCTTCGAGGAAATTCTGGACCGCCTTGCTGAGGCCGAGGGCGGCCGCCAGCTGGTCGAGCCAGCTGCGCTCCGCCTCGGTGTCGATGGCGATGGTGCCCGCGGCCAGGATGTACATGGTCCGGGCCACCGTGGGGTCGCTGATGCCGGCGGTCAGCTCGGCGATGGATTTCGGTTTGTGCAGTTCGTCGAGGAGAACAATCCTTTCCTCCCGGGAAAGCCCGGCCTTTCCGGCCCGTTCGAGAATCGCCTGTTCTTCCGCCGCATCGAGGGCGCCATCGGCGTGGGCGGCGGCGATCATCACCTGGATCAGGCGGAGGGCCAGCTCTTCGGTGTCCCCCTGGACCACGGCGGCCGGGGCGGGCGGCGGCGGAGCGTCGACCGGAGGAGGCGCCTGGGGCGGCGGCGGAGGTTGTGCAGGCCCTCCCCAGTTGGGCTGTGGTGCGGACCATTCGGGTGGAGACTGCGGCTGACGGGGCGGCGGATAGGCTTGGCCGGGAAACCCTGAGGAAGACTGGCGCTGTTTATCCTTCAGTATTTCCATGGCGCCGACGCCGAGCCCGATGACGGTCATGAGGCCGGAACCCGAAGAGAGGCTGCCGAGCAGCGAGCTCTTGTGTTTCTTCTTTTTTTTATAGTTCCCCGTTCCGATTACTTCGTGTAGGACTTTTCCCAAGAGTTTTTCGGCATTGAACATAGCTTGTCTGCAGGTTGAAGGGCGGAAAGGATAATGTCCCTGGATTTTTCCCGGGTTGCGGATTCGCGTCACCTCGAAAATATAACAGCCTTTTCCCGAAAGGCAAATCGAATACCCCGCGTGTGGCCGGTGAGACCGGTATGAACAATTCCCTTGCCTGAAAATCCCACGTTGTGGTATAAAGCAGCATCGAAGGAATAATTCCAGTTTAAAGGGTTTATGGCATCGCACCGGTTGGCAATCCCTTACCTGCTGTTTTTTCTTATCTTTTTTGTAGTCGCCGAGGTGGGTGCCTGCAAGGCTCCGAACGTGCCGCAGGACCTTGTCCAGAGGCATGCCTGCTGCACCGTGGCCGATGGGACCATGCCCACCGGGAAAATCTCGTCCTGGTCGAATACCTGGAACTGCGAGGGCAACCTCTGCTGCTGCTGCAGTTCCCCCGGCCGTGAACCGGCTGCCCAAGCGAGCCTGAGAGGCCTGAGCGATCCGCCGTCGTTACAGTTCCCCCCCGAAACCTTCTCCTCGGTGATCAGCTATGCTCCGGAGGAGGCCATCATCCGGCATCAGGCACCGCTCATCCCCTTCCCCCCGTTGTACCTCCGCAACTGCGCCTTCCTCATTTGATACCGCCGTTTCCTGCCACTGAAGCTGAAGGTTGAGGCACGCCGGTTTTCCGGCATTGGATTCTTGCGGCCGGCCCGGCCGCTATCGCGGACATCTGTCTGCATGAGGAAGCATAATGAATAAAAATTTCTTGTTGGGTGTATTGCTCGTTGTCACCGCTGCGGTGGTCGGAACCATGCTGTTTCCGGTCGATGGCAGTTCCTTCAATCTTTTTTCCCGGTTCACGGCGGTCAAGGAGGCAAACGGCGAGATCCGCCTGGCGCTTGACGAGGTAAGCGACGGCAAGGCCCGCTTCTATTCCTATCAGGATGGCGACAAGACCATCAAATTCTTCGTCGTCAAAAGCCCCGACGGGGTGGTGCGGGCGGCCTTCGATGCCTGCGATGTCTGTTTCAAGGCGAAGAAAGGCTACAGCCAGGAGGGCTACCTGGTCTGCATCAACTGCGGCCGCAAGTTCCATGGAACTCAGGTGAATGTGGCGACCGGCGGCTGCAATCCGGCACCCCTGGCAAGGCGCACCGACGGCGCAGAACTCGTGATCCTCGCCGCCGACATCAAGGCCGGCGCGCGGTTCTTCTAGGAGGCGGATATGAACATCTTGACGATTCCCGCCCGCAATATCCGCAGAAAACCGGCCAAGACCCTGCTTCTGCTCCTGGTTTTCACCCTCGGGGTGATGTCGATCGTGACCCTCTACCAGGTGTCGGTGGTGGTCGGGCACAATTTCGAGAAGAAGCTCACCGCCTTCGGCGCCAACATCGTCATCTCGCCGATCCGCGAAACCCTCAATATCGGTTACGGCGGCTTCCAGCTGGGCGAGATGGTGGTCGATTTCGAGTATCTGCCGGAACAAGAGACTATCTCCGCCATCCGCGCCATCCCCCTCCACGATCGGATCAGCGCCGTGGCGCCGAAGCTGGTGACCATGGCCCGGGTGGGTTCCGAGGCGGTCGCCGTGGTCGGCGTCCGCTGGCCGGATGAGCGGGGGATCAAGAGCTACTGGGCGGCCGACGGCCGGTTCCCCGAGCATGAGGGCGAGGTGCTGGTGGGCAGCAAGGTCTCCGCCCGCCTGGGATTGACGAAGGACGCCAGGACGACGATGTTCGGCCGGGAGTTCACCGTCTCGGGGGTTCTGTACGAAACCGGCAGCGACGACGACACGGTGATCCTCATGGATCTCGCCGCCCTGCAGCAGCTGCTGGGCAAGCCGGGGGAGGCCAGCTTCATCGAGGTCTCCGCCCTCTGCGCCGGCTGCCCGATCGAGGATATCGTGGACCAGCTCCGCGCCGAGCTGCCGGATACCGAGGTGAAGGCCCTGCAGCATATCGTCAATCAGCGCATGGCCTCGGTCCACTTCATCCACAGCCTGGCGCTTGCCGTCAGCCTGGTCATCCTGGTGACCGCCGGGGCGATGGTCGGGCTGTCCATGCTGTCGGCGGTCAACGAGCGCAAGAAGGACATCGGCATCCTCAGGTCCCTCGGCTACGGCAAGGGCCAGGTCTTCGCCATCTTCTGCCTGGAGGCTGCCTTTATCGGAGTGCTGGCCGGATTTGTCGGCTATCTTCTCGGATTTTCGGCGAGTTTCCAAGTGCTCGAGCTGCTGCACCTGGGCGAGGGCCTGGCGCCCTCGTTTTCGCTGCTTCACCTGGCGGGGGGCGGCCTCTTCTTCGGCCTGGTGACGGTGGGAGCAGCCCTCTACCCGTCCTGGAAAGGCGCCGGCATCGAACCGTCGGCCGCCCTTGTCGCCCTTTAACCTCCGGAGGCAATCATGTTGACTGCAAGAAATATCGTGAAGAACTACGCTCTCGACGGCAAGGTTGTGCCGGTGCTGAAGGGGGTTTCCCTTTCCATTGCCGACGGCGAGTTCGTGGCCGTGGTCGGGCGATCCGGGTCCGGCAAGACGACCCTGCTCCATGTCCTCGCCACCCTGGTCCAGCCCGATGACGGGGAGCTGCGCTTCGGCGATCAGGACCTGCGCCGCATGCCGGAGAACAGCCTCAACCAGCTCCGGCAGGCGGACTTTTCGGTGATCTTCCAATTCCACCATCTGCTGCCATACCTGACCGTGCTGGAAAACAGCCTGCTGTCCTTCATGAACTCGGTCAAACCGGTCGGGAAGGAGACGGTGGAGCGGGCCTACCACTGTCTCGATCGGGTCGGGCTGGCGGATAAGGCCGACCGGCTGCCGGGCAAGCTTTCCGGGGGAGAGCAGCAGCGGGTGGCGATCGCCAGGGCCCTGGTGAAGTCCTCCAGGGTGATCTTTGCCGACGAGCCCACCGGCAGCCTCGATCAGGCCACCGGAGAGCAGATCATGGAGCTGCTGGCCGGCCTGCACCGGGACGGCATGTCCCTGGTGATGGTCACCCACGAATCCGAATATGCACGGCTCGCTCAGCGAACGATCGTGATCGAGGACGGTTTGATTCAGGATTGAAAATGAGCTGAGTGCTGAGTACTGAGCAATTAATCCTCATCCTAATCTCGGGCACTGTAGGGGCGAAAAATCTTTCGCCTCTCCTCTCTCAAGAAACTCAGCCTCCCGTTTCACCATCCCGGTGCGCCCACGCATGGCAACTCAGCACTCAGTACTCAGCACTCAGTCCTTACATTCAGGATGCGTTTCGCATTTTCGGTGGTATAGGAAGCAACTCTTTCGCGCGGTTCCCCCCGCAGGGCGGCGAGCGCGTCCAGCACCTCGGGCAGGTACTCCGGCCGGTTGCTCTCCCCCCTGTGGGCCGCGGGGGGGATGTCCGGGGCATCCGTTTCCAGCACCAGAACATCCTGCGGCAGTTCCGCGGCGATCTGCCGGATCTTTCTCGCCCGGTCGTAGGTGAGGGTGCCGCAGACGCTGATGCAGAATCCCATCTCGATGAACTGCCGGGCCTGCTGGAGGCTGCCGTTGTAGGCGTGGACGATGCCGCCGTACGGGAAGCGCTTCCTCCTGAGCGTCGCCAGCACCTGATCGTGGGCCTTGCGGACGTGGAGGAGGACCGGCAGCCGGTTCACCTGGGCGAGCCGCAGCTGCGCTTCGAAGCTGCTGCTGCGCGGACCTGTCGAGACTGTCGACGAAATAGTCGAGGCCGATCTCGCCGATGGCCACGATTCCGCCTTGTGCCGCAAGCATCGAAAGTTCTGTCAGATGGTCGGTTCGATGCCGGGCAAGATACATGGGATGGAGGCCCGGGGCGGCGTAAAGGCCTTCGACCCGGCGGCCGAGATCGACCATCCGTCGCCATCCCGCCTGCGTCACTCCCGGCAGGACCAGGTTCCGCACCCCCGCCGCCCTCGCCCGGCCAAGCGCCACCTCGAAAAAAGGGAAACACTCCTCGATGTCAAGATGACAATGGGTGTCGACTAATTCCATCAGTGTTTCTTCCGAAGGGACCTTTGTAATCAATTCCAGTTTGCTTTCAAAATGTTCTTTTCCAGTAGGGGGCACTCCGTGCACCTTCCGGTTTTTCTGGTGCGCGGAGCGCGTCCTACGAGAAGCCGAACCTTTTTGGATGCAACTCGGAATAAGGTTACAAATGATAAGGGCAACGGAATAAGAACGGTTTTTACAGTTATTTCGCAACGGCCCCTGATCTTCGATTTTGGAAGGTCTTCCGGGGAGCCGAGCGACCGCCATTATAACATTTTTCGAGGATCGGGCGAGCGGTGATCGCCGGAGGCGGAGATCCAATCCCCCGGTTTTTCGATCTATCTATTTGATATGATATTCATTTCCTGAGAAAAAAAGATTGTCGAGGTCCGGGAAACGGACTAGGGTTTTCCATTCGCGGATATACTTTGGTGTCAAGATGTTTGTGGTGGAGTAACGGCAGTGACATCTCGGGACCTGGCCAACAACCCGGAGGAAGGCGCGTGACCGGAACTGTGCAATCGCTGGATGCGGAAAATTTCACCATCCTGGTGGTCGATGACAATACCATTAACCTGTTGTGCCTCAAACAGATTCTCCTGAACCACGGCTATCGGGTCATCGAGGCCGCCGACGGCTGCCAGGCCCTCGAGCTTGCCGGGCGGCTGCGGCCGGACCTCATCCTGCTCGACGTCATGATGCCGGGCATCGACGGCTTCGAAACCTGCCGCCGGCTGAAGGCGGACCGGGTCACGGAGGGTATCCCCGTCATCTTCATCACGGCGCTCTCCAACAGCAGCGACCTGGTCAAGGGGCTCGAGCTGGGCGGGGCGGACTACATGACCAAGCCCTGCAAGACCCCCGAAGTGCTGGCGAGGATCAGGACCCAGCTGAGGGTGGTGGTTCTGAACAGAAAGCTGCGCGGAGCCTTCGATTTCCAGGAAAGCGAGGTGGCGCGGAGGACGGCCGAACTGGAGAAGGCCCAGCGGGAGCTCGTCACCCGCCGGCAGTTTCTGGAGGCCGTGCTGGAAAATGTTCCCGATGCCATCGTCACCCTCGACGAACGCCACCATGTCATCGACTGGAATCCGGGGGCGGTCAGGATGTTCGGTTACAGCCCGGAGGAGGCGAGGGGGAAACACCTGGACAGCCTGGTCGCCCGGGGGCGGAGTCTGGCCGAGGCGGGGGAGAAGACCCGGCAGGTCATGGGCGGCCGCTTGGTCGTGCCCTTCGAAACCGTCCGCCAGCGCCGTGACGGCACCTCCCTCCATGTCATGGCCGGCGGTTCGCCCATCATGATCAATGGGCTTATGGCCGGCGCGGTGGCCGTCTATACCGACATCTCGGCGATGAAGCGGACCGAGGAGGAACTCCGCCGCTCCCACGAACGGTTCCTGACCGTCATGGAGTCCATCGACGCCACCATCTACGTCGCGGATATGGCCACTCACGAGGTCCTCTTCATGAATCAGCAGATGATGGAGGAATGCGGCCGCGACTTCACCGGCGGCGTGTGCTGGCGGGACCTGCGGGGGCGGGGCGGCCCATGTCCGTCCTGTCCCAATCCGCGGCTGTTCGACGAGCAGGGCAAGCCGAAGACCGGCTGCAGCTGGGAAGATTACCTGCCGCAGGCCAATCGCTGGTACCGTCACCACAACCGGGCGATAAAGTGGGTGGACCAGCGGCTGGTGAGGCTCCACATGGCCACCGACATCACCGACCAGAAGCGGATCGAGCAGGAACGCAAGGAGTATGAACGGCGCATCCAGCAGCTGCAGAAGATGGAGGCCATCGGCACGCTGGCCGGGGGCATCGCGCACGATTTCAACAACATCCTCGCGGCGGTTTTCGGCTATGCCGAACTTGCCGCCCTTCGTGCCGGCGGGAATCAGCCTCTGCAGCGCAACCTCTCCGGCATCCTGGAGGCGGCCAAGCGGGCCAAGGAGCTGGTGCAGCAGATCCTGCTCTTCAGCCGGCAGGGCGAGCAGGAGCTGAAACCGCTGCAGATGAGGCCGCTGATCAGGGAGTCGCTGAAAATGCTGCGCTCGTCGCTGCCCGCGACGATCAAGATCAAACAGCATCTCCAGGGCGATTTCGAGAACGTGCTGGCCAATCCCACCCAGATCCACCAGATCGTCATGAATCTCTGCGCCAATGCAGCCCAGGCCATGGAAGAGGATGGCGGGGTGCTGACGGTGAGCCTGTCCCAGGTCGAACTGACGGAAGAGGACGTCCGGCATCATCCGGGCCGCGGGGCGGGGACCT
>OBJA01000643.1_pt1 | contig 28620 bp, 30 predicted proteins | sample 1519751 | NCBI WGS metagenome assembly OBJA01 (sample SAMEA3881238, study PRJEB22517) | soil metagenome | biome: lake sediment; feature: soda lake sediment; material: sediment, water from around vicinity | place: India | collected 2013-12-23 | depth 3 m
AAATAGCCTGTTTACGTTTCATAACATTAAGATGACTTAAATTTCTGACTTGTTTTTTCATAAATTTGGTTTGTTTCAAATCAGAAATGATATGCATTCGAACATCTGGTTCGATGGTGACTTGTGTTTCGATGTCAATAAAAGCATCAACAAAAAAATGATTTGAAAAAGGCATACTAACGTCTTCTAAATCAAAATATTTCTGAAACAAGTAATCTCTAGCAAGTCCTTGTTTTTGATCTTTTTTTAAATTGACAAATCGTTGTATAAATATCGCACAAAAAGACATGAAAATGAATGCTAAAAACACATAAACGATTATCCATGCAATATCAAGAGTCATCGTCTCATCCATCTTTCTCTATAGCGTTTGATATGACCTATAAGTTCTTCAGGTACGATAGGCTTTTCCATCATCAAATCAACATCAAGAGCATTACCACGTTTAATATTCTCTAATGTTTTGTTATGTGATACCATGATAAAAGGAATCGATTGATATGTCATATTTTCATTTAACATCTGTTTGAGTTGAAATCCATCAATTTTTGATAGATTAATCTCTGAAATAATGATATTGATTGGATATAACTCTAAACATTTGAGGGCTTGTTCAACATTCGATGCTAAAACAACTTCATAATTGATACGTTTAAACAACCGAAAAAGCATGTTTCGATTCATTTCATCTTCATCGACAAGCAAAATCTTACCTTCAGATAAAACAGTTTTTTCAGATGTTTCGTCTTTTATGTCTTTTAAATCTTTATTTTTAAGTAAAATCATGCGTTTCTCAAGTAAGTCATAATGTGCATTGATCTGTAGGTCAACTGCAAGTTCTTTTTCAATTTCCTTCTCGTACACATAGGATATCGACACTGACACTTTTTCAATAAACAAAGAGGAATCATTAATGATATTTTTTATTTTTTGAATCTGTTTTTTCATGTTTTTTTCATCAGTTTCTTGATCAAAAAGAATTAATCCTGGTCCATATTGTTTAAACAATTGTTGACCTGGGCTAAGTAAATCATTGATGAGATATGCAACATTACGAATGGACTCATTGCCTGTTTCTTTTCCATAGCGTTTATTGATGTCTATAAGTTGATCAAGTTGAATGAGTAACATGCCAAAGGGTTTCTCACGTGTTTTAATTAAATATGATTTCAACATTTCTGATAGTACGTTTTGAAAATAGAGTTGCGTAAAAGGACATCTAAGTGCGCTTTCCTTAATATGGTTCATCTCTGTTGTGAGCTGTTGATAACTAGTTTCAAGTTCACTTCTCTTTTGTTCAAGTATTTCTTTTTCTTTGTTCATTTGAACAACGAGTGAACGAAAAATCGTCGGCATATCAAACTGATAAGTCTCCACGAACTTATGAATGATTGGTTCAATCATGGATAACCATAAGAGACCTTTTTTTGCATAGATATGCTCAAAAAACCCATGATAGAGTTTATAGCCTTCAAGCGTTGATTTTTTAAGTGCTAATGAATCGTGCTCTAAATGATATGGTGAGCCAATAAAAACATTTTTAATCTCATATGCCGAGTAATATTTTGATAAGTGGTTAAGAACTTGTTGAATCAGTTCTTCGATATGGATATCATCGAGTGCTTTATATTTAGATGAAAATTGATTTGAATTATAAAAATCATGCTTGTATAGATAATCCATGACACTATCTTTGAACTCTGGTTTTAATCGATGACCAAAAAGTGGGAAAACTTGCTTATGTTTTGTCGATCGAATGAGATCAAGCATCGGCTTTATATACTGACTGCTTGGCATGTTCTCCAAATGAAACTGAAAAACTTGTTTTTTAATAATGTCCATTTTTGTTAAAGAGTCTTCGAAGTAACTGGAACATAACATCGAGGAAAAAAAGGTTAAATCAACTGATGAAAATGTCATAAACATATGTGGGAAAGGCATAAATGACATCGGATAAAACTGTAAATAATCCTGTGTTCCTATGTTTAATCGGTACTTTAAATCTTCAATAGCTTCGATTTGGATCTCAATCCCAGAGTGTATCATCTGTTTTTTATAGTCTTGATTTGTGATAACAACACCACGAAATCCATCTTCAATAAATTGGATAAGAGCATGCAATGTTGATACCGTGAAGTGGTGCATGACAATATATTTGATGTGACGAATGTTGATTTGTTTTTCTAGTGATACCTTGAGTAAATCATACACATGCAAAGGTGTCATATCGATCAAAACAAAATAATCGCTAACTGGAATGAGATAACAATTGTATACCCACTTTTTATCAACGACAAAAGGTCCTAAATGCATGATGAGTGATTGATTTGGTTCGTTTTTTAGATAATCTGTCATAAAAAAACCCCTATCCATATAAATTCATTATATCATGTAGGAGTTCTTTACAAATCATTAAGATGATTTAATATTTAATTTTTTAGCGGTTCGATCGATAATATCAATCGCTTTATCAAGTTGTTCTTTCGTATGAAGTGCTGAAACCATACACCGAATACGCCCTTTTCCTTTAGGTACTGTAGGAAAGACGATACCTGAAACATAAACACCATTATTTAACAATGTCTTAGAAAACTCCATGGTTAAGGACTCATCACCAATCATAATGGGTGTAATTGGTGTTTCGCTCACACCAATATCAAACCCTTTTTCAATGAGTTTTTGTTTAAAGTATCTTGCATTTTCCCATAATGTATCTGTGTATTCAGTTGATTCATCTAACATCTTAAATGCTTCGATAATCGATGCTGCTGCTGCAGGCATCATGGCTGTTGAAAATAGTAGTGGTCTTCCCCGATGGAGTAACCATTCTTTCATGCCTTCAGAACCGCAAACATAACCACCAACAACACCGATGGCTTTAGATAATGTCCCTACAATAAAGTCGACTTGACCATGCAAGTTAAAATGATCAACAGTTCCTCGCCCAGATTTTCCTAAAACACCAGATCCGTGTGCGTCATCCACATAAGTTAATGCCTTATATTTCTTAGCTAATTTCACAATCTCAGGTAGCTTAGCTATATCACCATCCATTGAAAAAACGCCATCAGTTATGATAAGCACATTTTGATATTGCTCTCTTCTTTCTTTTAAAATCGCTTCAAGACTTTTCATATCATTATGTTTATAAACTGCACGTGATGCTTTGGACAATCTGACACCATCAATAATGGATGCGTGATTAAGTTCATCACTAATAATTAAGTCATGTTCATCTGTAATCGCTTGGATGACACCTGCATTGCATGCAAATCCAGATTGAAAAACAAGGGCTGCTTCTTCTTTTTTAAATTTAGCAATGACTTGATCGAGTTCTTCATGAATAGTCATATTTCCAACGATTGTACGTACTGCACCAGCTCCAACACCATATTTTTGAATGGCATCTATCGCAGCTTTTCTGATACGCGGATGATTTGAAAAACCTAAATAATTGTTTGAAGAAAGGTTAACAACAATTTTACCATTGAGTTTAATAATCGCTTCACAAGGCCCATCGTTAACAGGCAACTTCCGATAAACGCCTTGTTTTTTTAAGTCTGCTACTTTGAAATCTAAATAAGACATATAAACCTCCCCTAATTAAGGTATTAAAACGACCTTCCCACTGTTTCCAGACTGCATAACCTTTATGCCTTCTTCAAAATCATCTAATGAGAATTCGTGTGTTACAATTTTTTCTAAATCAAGTTTTCCACTTTTGACAAGCTCAGTGACTTGATCCCATGTTTTAAACATTAATCTTCCCACAACACCATAAATCGATATGCCTTTAAAGACCACATCATTGGAAAAATCAATTTCTATATTTTGTGGAACAATACCTAAGAATGACATTTTTCCACCAGCTTTAACATATGTAAAGGATTGCTCAATAGCTGTTTTATTTCCTGAAAACTCAGTCACAACATCTACACCAATACCATCTGTTTCTTCTAAAACGCGAGTAATCACATCTTCTTCTTTCGGATTAATAACGACATGAGCACCCAGTTCTTTGGCTAATTGTAGACGGTATTCATTCACTTCAATAGCAATAATTTTTTTTGCTCCTACCGCTTTCGCAATATTGACACCAAATAAACCAATAGGTCCACAACCTACAACAGCAACAACTTTATCTTTGATATCAAAATGAAGCATGGTGTGTACAGCGTTACCAAGTGGTTCTTGAATCGATAAATACTTAGGATGAACACCTGATTTGTTAACAATTAGGTTTTGTGCAGGCATTTTTGCATAATCTGCAAAACAGCCGTCTGTATCGACTCCAATAATCTTCGTGTTTTTACAGATATGATACTCACCACGTTTACAAAACTCACATTCATTACATACAATGTGTGTTTCTGCAGATACGATATCTCCAATGTTAATATCTTTAACATCACGTCCTACTTGAAGGACTTCTCCACAAAATTCATGGCCAACAGTTAGCGGTGGTTTGATACGTCCTTGACTCCATCGATCCCAATTATAAATATGAACATCAGTACCACAAATGGATGTTGCGAGTACTTTGACAAAGACTTCATGCGGTTCTAATTGATTTGGGATTTCCTTTTTTGTCATTTTAAAACCAGGAGCTTTGCTCTCCTTAATGATTGCTCTCATTTCCATGTTTTAAACGTTCTCCTTATATGAAATTCATCGTTTCAACAATTCCATTATACGCTATATGATGTCATTTTTATAGTCCATTTTTGTATTCTACTGTTTTTTTTGTAAACGCTTACTTGTTTTCGTGAATTAAGAAGTATTTTTGAAGTGCCATAATGGTTTTACCATCTTTTATGTCTTGGTTTTCGAGCATCTCTTTTACTTTTTCATGTGATAGTATCATCGTTTCTACATACTCATCAACATCCTGCGATTTAGGATGATCAATTTTTTCACAATCATAAGCAACATATAAATCGATGACTTCATCACTATACCCTAAGCATGTGTAAAAAGCATATAAATGCCTGATATCATTCGAAATATAACCTGTTTCTTCTTCAAGTTCACGACGTGCACACGATTCAGAATTTTCTTCTGGACTATCTTTTTTTCCAGCTGGAATTTCGATGCTTATGTTTTTAATTGGATATCTAAACTGCTTTGTTAAAATGATTCGCTTGTCTTTTGTTATCGGTAAAACAGCTGCAGCTCCTGGATGTTTAATATAGACTCTTTTGGTTTCAAAACCGTTTTCTAAAGTAACATCATCTTCAAATAAAGTCATGAATGAACATGAAAAGATTTCTTTTGATTTTTTAGTTTTTTCTCTCATGATTCATCTCTACTGAATTAATCGAACACGTAAGACAACTGGATTGTGATCAGAATAAATAAATTGATAATTTAGTGTGTAAGCTCTTGCTTCATCTAAGATATCACCATATGGTAAAACTTCAATATTATCTGAAACAATAAAACCATCAATGATATAGTACTGAGTCAGTTCACTTTCTGGATCATAGGGTTGATTTAAGAGTCGACATGTTGGATGATTCGTATCAATCATGAAGCGATATCCTTCTGGTAAATAGTTATCTTCAATGGGGAAAGCTTGATATAATCCCTCTATTTCTGCATAAATACCGACAGCTTCAGGAAAGGTTTGATTGAAGTCACCACCGACAATGACATAGTTTCCAAGCAATGCTTGTTCTTCCATGAATTCCTTTAAGAAAGCCATTTCCGCTTCCCTCAATGAACCATCACCATCATAGGCTGACATGTGCAAATTGACAATCATTAGTCTTTTATCTGATTCTTCTATTTCAAGCTCAGAAACCATCATGGCTCGTTTTAAATTAGCAACACGTAACGGCCAGTCAAATGAACCAGGAAACTGATATCTCGTACTTTTTGTAACATGGTAAGTCATATAGTTAGCAATGCCTGATTCCACATATCCAATATAATCTGTAAAAGAGAGCGGAAACGGAACAAAAAGAGCTTTAAAATTATAAGCAAACTGCAAACTAAAATCACTTCCTAAATACTGATGTAAGCCATTGACTTGATCAATGTTATAACTTCGTCTTGCTTTCAAATCAACTTCTTGTAGTAAGTAAAAGTCAGTTGGATAGTTATCTAACATCGTTTTGATACCTGCTAAATAATCCGTAACAACTTCTTTCGATTGAGGTCTACCGCTTTTTCCACCATCTAGAACAAAATCCTCGTCTTTTCCTAAACCAGCATATCCAATGTTAAACGTCATGAAAGTCAGTTCATCATCAAAGGTAACGATTTGAGATTGATTTTGAATAATACTTACATTTTCAATCGCTTTTGGACGATACTCATAAAGGGTAAGTACCCCAACAAAAATACCAGCAATGATAATAAGTGATAAGACAAAGATTAAAACAATTTTTAGTAGTTTTATCATATAGACCCCTTTATATAGTTATATTTTGTTTACTTTATTATACATCAAAAAGAAAAAAGACTTTCATATGAAAGCCATTATTAAACATGAATCGTTTGATATTTTTTAACTTCGTCTTTAATTAAGTTCCCACCATGTATATCATAACAAACCACAACGGGAAAACTGGAGACTACAAGACGATGGATAGCTTCAGTCCCTAAATCGTCATAAGCAATCACTTCACTTTTCAATACTTTTCGTGATAGTAATGCACCAGCACCACCAACTGCTTGTAAATAGACACTTCTTGTTTTTATCATGTCATCGATAAACTCATCACTGCGATCACCTTTACCTATCATGACTTTTAGTCCTTCTTCCATCAAAACTTTGGCATAAAAATCCATGCGATAAGCTGATGTTGGTCCACTAGATCCAATCGGACGATTAGGTTTGGCAGGCGTTGGTCCGACATAATAGATAACTTGACCTTGGAAATCAAATGGTAATGGTTTGTTCGCCTTAATATCTTCTATCATCCTTTTATGAGCGGCGTCTCTACCTGTATAAATCACACCTGATATCTCAACGATATCACCTGCTCTTAATTTTTCAATTTCCTTATCTAAAATAGGTGTTTCTAAATGATATTTCATGTCTTGTTCTCCTAAATCGTAACTTCTTTATGTCTTGAAGCATGACATTGTAAGTTGATAGCAACCGGAAGTGATGCGATATGACATGGATATGATTTGATACGTACAGATAAGGCTGTTGTACTGCCACCAAATCCCATGGGACCAACACCTAACTGATTGATTTCATCAAGTAGTTCATTCTCTAACTTCGCTAATAACGGATCTGGATTTATCTCATCTAAATCCATAAAAACAGCTTCTTTTGCAAGCAATGCTGCCTTTTCTAAATTACCGCCAAGACCAATACCAACAATCAGTGGAGGGCATGGTTTACCGCCAGCTTCAAAAATGGTATGAAGTACGAGTTTCTTAATACCTTCAACTCCATCTGATGGGACAAGCATTTTGACTAAACTCATGTTTTCAGATCCAGCACCTTTTGGTGCTAGTAATATTTTTACTTGATTACCAGGGACAAATTTAACATGTGTAACTGCAGGTGTATTATCTTCAGTGTTCTTGCGATCGAGTGGATGTTTAACAACTGATTTTCTTAAATAACCTTCATGATAAGCTTGTCTAACTCCTTCATTGATGGCTTCATACAAATCGCCACCTTCGAAATGAACATCATATCCAATCTCTAAAAACAAGACAACGACACCTGTATCTTGACACATGGGTTCTTGATTTTGTTGTGCGATTTCATCATTTTCTATAATTTGTTCTAAAACATTTTTTCCTATCTCTGACTTTTCTTTTTTTAAAGCTTGTCTTAAACGCTCTAGAAATGAATTTCCGATATTAAAATTTGCATCCATCGCTAAGTTTTTTACAGCATCTGTGATGACCTTAACATCTAAATTTCTCATAATTATCACCTAATGTCATTATAACATCAAAAAGTATAAATGAAAACGGATATAGAGGTTGTAATTTCATGTATTTTGTAATAAAATACAACTGTATGTAAGCGTTTTACTTTTTTTATGTAAAATGACTATTTTAACACCTTGTTGGAGGACCTATGAAGTCAATCGTAATTGGAGTTATCGGAGCTGATGTTCATGCTGTTGGAAATCGTATCATTGAGTTTACATTAACACGTGAAGGCTATAATGTTGTCAATGTTGGTGTACTATCATCTCAAGAGGATTTTATCAATGCAGCAATTGAAACATCAGCTCGTTTAATTTTAGTCTCATCTCTTTATGGACACGGCGAACTTGATTGCCGTGGCATGAGAGAAAAATGTAATGAAGCAGGTTTAAGTGATATATTACTTTATGTCGGTGGAAACATTGTCGTTGGTAAACAAGATTTTAAGGATGTCGAAAAACGTTTTAAAGACATGGGGTTTAATCGTGTTTACCCGCCAGGTGTGACCATTGATGATGTTTTAGAAACCATAAAAGAAGACTTGGGAGACTAACATGCGTTGTTATTTGTTAGTTGATTTTGGCTCAACGTACACAAAGTTGACCGCTGTTGATTTAGATTCAGCAGATGTTATCGCAACAGCAAAAGCAGTCACAACTGTTGAGACAGATATTACACATGGTTATGAGTTAGCTCTAGCTAAAATCCATCAGCAGTTAAGTCAACCCATCACATTCGAAAACATAATTGCTTGTTCTTCTGCGGCTGGTGGTCTTAAAATGGCAGCCATTGGACTGGTTGAAGAACTCACAACTGAAGCTGCTAAACGTGTGTGTCTTGGGGCTGGTGCTAAAGTTGAGCTGGTTCTATCACACCATATCAACAAAAGTGAAGTGCGAAGCATCATTGATAAAAAGATTGACATTATTCTTTTAGCGGGTGGAGCAAATGGTGGAAACCAAGAATGTGTCATTTATAATGCGCATCAAATTGCGAAGTCACCAATCAACATTCCTATTATTTATGCTGGAAACAAGGATGCTATTGATGAAATAACTGATATTTTTACTACGTCAGATAAAGACTTTTATGTGTGTGAAAATGTCATGCCTAAGCTCAATGTATTAAACATTGAAAGTGCTAAAGAAAAAATTAAAGACATTTTTGTAAAAAACATCATTGAAGCAAAAGGCATTAAAAAAATAGAAAAAGAAATTGATCAAGTGATTTTGCCTACACCACATGCAGTCTTAATGGCTGCTGAACTACTCTCAAAAGGATATTTAGACGAGCGTGGATTAGGTGACTTGATGATGGTAGATATTGGTGGTGCAACAACTGATGTTTATTCACTTGCTGATGGCTTACCTAAGACGATGAATGCAGTCATGACTGGTCTTGAAGAACCTTATGCCAAACGTACTGTTGAAGGTGATTTAGGGATGCGTTATTCTGCACTAGGTATTATTCAATCGATGAAAGCTAGTGATATTTCTCGTTATCAAAAAGAAAAAAACATCGATTTAGTTCATGAAGCAAACAAGCGAAATCATGATATCGCATTTATTCCAAAAAGCGATCACGATCACAATGTAGAAGATATTTTCGCTTCCAAATGTGTGGACTATGCGTTATCAAGACATGTTGGAACACTTAAATCCGTTTACACACCGATGGGTATGGTTTATCATCAAGTGGGAAAAGATTTATCACAAACGAACTTCTTTATAGGCACAGGTGGTGCAATCATTAACAGCAAAGATCCTGTATCTATCTTATCTTATGGTCTCAGTCAGCAGACTAATTTGGTTGAACTTAGACCAAAAAAGCCTCAGTTTATGCTTGATAAAGACTATATTCTATCCGCGATGGGTTTACTATCCATATATCATCCAGATATTGCATTACGCATCATGAAAAAACGCATTATCATAATCTAGGAGAAAACTATGCAACTCGAGAACAAAAAATGGTCGCTTGAAAAATTTCTTGAAATGAGACAAGAGGTTTTAAAAGCTTGGCCAACAGGAAGTGATCCTTTGCTTGACTTAGATGTCGCTGTAAAGACCCTAAAAAACGTTCCTGCTCATAAGAATTTCGCACTAAAACTCATTGAAGCAAAGAAGCAAAACCGTACCATGCTTCAACCAAGAGCTGGTGTAGCATTACTTAAAGAACATATCGAACTCATGCAACATCTACAAGATGCTGGTGCAGATTTTTTACCTTCAACTATTGATTCTTATACACGACAAAACAGGTATCAAGAAGCTGAAGAAGGAATTAAGGTTAGTCAAGAACAAAACCGTTCATTATTGAATGGTTTTCCGGCAGTTAATCATGGTGTCAAAGCATGTATGGATGTCTTAGAACATGTCAATGTTCCTCTTCAAGCACGTCATGGAACACCAGATGGTCGTTTGCTTGCTGAAATTATCCATGCTGCTGGATGGACGTCTAATGAAGGCGGAGGTATTTCCTATAATTTACCTTATGCTAAAAATATATCACTAGCTGATTCAATCTACTATTGGCAGTATTGTGATCGTTTAGTTGGCTATTATGAAGATCATGGCATTTCAATCAATCGTGAACCTTTTGGTCCACTTACTGGAACGCTTGTTCCTCCTTCTATTGCCATTACTATTGGTATTATTGAAGCACTTTTGGCAGCTGAACAAGGTGTGAAAAATATAACCGTTGGCTATGGACAATGCGGCAATATGATTCAAGATGTCGCTGCGATTCATATGCTTGATGAGTTGACCAATGAATATTTGAAAAAATACGGTTATCTTGATGTTTTTGTAACCACAGTCTTCCATCAATGGATGGGTGGTTTTCCTAAAGATGAGTCAATGGCTACTGGTTTAATATCTATGGCATCGATGGTTGCACAACTTGCAGGCGCAACTAAAATGATAACTAAAACACCTTATGAATCCATTGGTGTACCTACAAAGGAAATTAATGCCATTGGTATTCGTGCATCGAAGATGGTCACACAATTACTTAAAGAACAACGTGTCCCAGAATCTGATAAACTCCATGAAGAAAAAATGATGATTCGCAAAGAAGTGAGTTGTCTTTTAGATAAAATTTATGAACTTGGCAACAATGACCTTGCTCAAGGCACAGTTAAAGCATTTGAAGTCGGTGTTATTGATGTACCTTTTGCGCCAAGTAAGCATACACAAAACAAAATATTACCTGCTCGTGATAATGATGGTTCTGTTCGCATTTTAGAGTTTGGTAATCTTGCATTTACAGATGAGATTAAAAATTTTCATATGATGAAGCTACAAGAAAGGGCTAATGCTGAAGGAAGACCTGTTACATTCCAAATGACTGTTGATGATATTTATGCAGTCAGTAAAGGAAAATTGATTGGCCGGCCACACAAAGGATAGAAACATGAAAATCGTTGATGTATTATTTACAAAAAGTTATACCGGATTTTATTTTGATGATCAAAAAGCTATCAAAAAAGATGCTCATCAAAACGGATTTATGTATGAAGGTGAACCACATACAGATGGATTCAAGCACATTAGAGTGCCCGGTGAAGCTATTTCTATTCAACTCATCTTAGAAAATGGTGATGTCGGTATTGGTGACTGTGCAGCTGTCCAATACTCAGGTGCTGGTGGTAGAGATCCACTCTTTTTAGCAGATGATTATATACCTTTTTTAGAAAAACATGTGAAACCACTTTTGATTGGTGAAGATGTATCGACATTCAAAACCTTATCAGAAAAGTATGACAATCTATACATTGAAGGTAAAAAATTACATACAGCGATGCGATATGGTCTTTCACAAGCTTTGCTTTCAGCAACTGCTCGTTCAACTTACCGCACACTTGCTGAAGTAGTCAGAGATGAATATAATCCTAAACATAAGATTTTAACACCCGTTCCCATTTTTGCACAATCTGGTGATGACCGATATTTGAACGTTGATAAAATGATCTTGAAAAGTGTTGATGCAATGCCACATGCATTGATTAACAATGTTAAAGATAAATTAGGCTTTCAAGGCGAAAAATTAGTAAGTTATGTCGAATGGATGCGAGATCGCATCTTAACATATCGCTTAGATGAACATTATCAACCCATTTTACATGTCGATGTTTATGGTACAGTAGGTATTGCATTTAACAATGATATCGACAAAATTGTTGCTTATTGCCAATCCTTAGAAAAGGCAGCCCATCCATTTAAGATTCGCTTAGAAGGACCTATTGATGCAGGAAATCGTGAAGAAACGATGCAAGCATTAAAGATCATTACAAAGCGATTAAATGATGAGAAGATTACTGTTGAAATCGTCGCTGATGAATGGTGTAATACACTTGAAGATATAAAGTACTTCGCTGACCATCAAGCAGGCCACATGCTTCAAATTAAAACCCCTGATTTAGGTGGTCTTAATAACATTGCAGAAGCTATCCTCTATTGTAAGGAAAAAGGAATTGGTGCATACTGTGGTGGCACGTGTAATGAAACAAATCTTTCTGCCATTGCAACGACACATGTTGCAATCGCATGCCAAGCTGACTTATGCTTAGCAAAACCTGGTATGGATGTTGATGGTGGTTTTATGATTGTAAAAAATGAAATGGAGCGTGTTTTAGCACTTTCAAATCGTAGAAAATAGGTGATTATCATGAAAACTGCAATCGCTGGAACATTAGAATCAAACGATTGTCTCATGACCGTTCAAGAGTATCAAGGTATAAAAATAGATATTGATAGCATTGTTTTTGATCAGTTTGGTGATCAAATTGAAGCTGTTATTCGTCAAACGTTAGATGATATGCTTATCAAAAACATCTATGTTTCATGCAAAGATAAAGGTGCACTAGATTATTGTATTCGTGCACGTTTAATAACAGCAATTGAAAGATTAGGTGATATGGATGCGTAGAAGTTTACTATTTATTCCATCAAATACGCCTGCAATGCTTCAAAATGCAGACGTTTTTCATGCTGATGCTGTCATTTTTGACATTGAAGATGCTGTTTCAATCGACCAAAAAGATGCTGCACGTCATCTATTAAATCAATATTTGAAGCAGTTTAATATGTTAAAACTTGAAAAAATTGTTCGAATTAACAGTTTAGATACTTTATTCTATAAAAGTGATGTTGATTTCATTTTATCAGATGCTATCGATACTATTATGCTACCTAAAGCAACTGTTCAAACCGTAAATGAGCTTTCAAAATTATTATCACGTCTCGAAAAACACAAAAAAATGCATAAAAAGATAGCTATTATTCCAATAATTGAACTTGCTACTTCTTTGATCGAAGTTGATGAAATTGCACGTATGGATCGTGTCAATGGCTTACTTCTTGGTGCTGAGGATTTAGCAACTGACTTTGAAGTTGAAAGAACTGAGATGGGTCATGAAATTTTCTATGCAAGAAGCAAAATTATTGTTGCTGCTAAAGCAAACAAAATGGATGCCATCGATACACCTTATACCAATACAACTTCTTTATCTGGTTTAATCAAAGATGCAACCTTTGCAAAATCCATAGGCATGAATGCAAAAGCTTGTATTCATCCGAATCAAATTGATGATGTCAACCGAATTTTTTCACCAACTGAAACTGAAATCAACTATGCGATGAAAGTTTTAACACAAGCAAAACATGCACAAAAAGGTGCATTTGCTGTTGATGGAAAAATGATTGATAAACCTATTCTTGAAAGATGTCAAAAAATGATTGATAAAGCTATCAAGTGGGGGCTCATTGATGATGAAAACCAATAGTTTAAATCGAAAGATTCCAGAACAGATGATACCTTATGGTGAAAAAAATATTCAATCAAGAAAGAATGAGCCTGTTCTAACACATCGAAAGCATAAACTAATTGCATCAATAAGTGATCTTTTTGATGCAATTCCCATTAAAGATGGCATGACATTATCTTTTCATCATCATTTACGAAATGGTGATGCTGTCTTTAATCATGTCATCGCAGAGATTAAGAAAAGAAAACTACATCACATTTCATTAGCACCGAGTGCTATTTTTCCTATTCATGCTCCTCTTGTTGAATTAATCGAGAACGGTCAAATCGATAATATTTACACAAATTACTTAAATGGGCCTGTAGCTGCTGCTGTTCAAGCAGGTAAACTAAATGGTCTTTTATATATGGATACACATGGTGGTCGTCCACGCGCAATGGAAACAGGTGAACTCATTGTAGATGTTGCATTTATTGCAGTCCCTGCATCAGATACGGTAGGTAATGGGAATGGCGTTCAAGGGAAAAGTGCATGTGGAACACTTGGTTATGCTATCTCAGACTTATATTATGCAAAACATAAAGTTGTCGTTACAGATTTTCTTGTAGATCAGTTAGAAAAAGTTGATATTGAAGCAACATATGTTGATTATGTTTTAAAAATGGATCAAATTGGTGATCCAAAAGGTATTGTGTCAGGTACAACACAACCAACAAGAGATCCTATTCAACTAAAAATAGCAAGTCAAACAGCAAAGTTAATTGATGATTTAGGTTATATAAAAAATGGATTGAGTTTTCAAACAGGTGCAGGTGGGACAAGTCTAGCTGTTGCAAACGATCTAAAGGCGATGATGCAAGCACGTGGTATTAAAGGCTCATTTGCATCAGGTGGTATCACTCATTTTTTAGTTAACATGCATCAAGAAGGTTTATTCGAACGTTTATATGATGTTCAATGTTTTGATTTAGAAGCTGTTAAGTCGTATCAAAAGAATCCAAAACATATGAAAATGAGTGCGTCAGAATATGGAAATCCAAATGAGAAATCACCTATTGTCGACCAACTAGATATCGTGATCTTAGGAGCTACAGAAATTGACACATCATTTCATGTGAATGTTACAACCGACTCAAATGGCACAATCATCGGAGGTAGTGGAGGTCATTCCGATACTGCATATGGTGCAAAATTAACCATTATAACCACCAATTTAATCAAGTCAAGAATGCCAATTATTAAAGAACATGTCACTACCATTACAACACCGGGTTCATCGGTTGATTGCTTAGTGACAGAACGTGGAATTGCAATCAATCCAAAGCGTACAGATCTATTGGATCGATTAAAAAAATCAAGACTCAACATTTTGACCATTGAAGAGCTCTTATCAATTGCTGAAAAAATGACAGGAAAGCCAAAGCCATTAAAACGAAGTGATGAGGTCATTGGTGTTGTCCGGTATCGTGATGGTTCATTCATTGATTCACTATACAAAAAGGTATCATTATGAATTATCAGTTTAAAGATATTCTTTTAGATGTTGAAAGAAAACAAGTAAAAACATTACTTGCTAATCAAGGTTTATACTATGAAGCGCATGTCACTCACACCATTGGATTATTTGATGGTGATTTACTCATTGCAACTGGTTCAATTGATGATAATGTCATCAAAATGCTAGCTGTTGATGCTTCATACCAAGGAGAAAACTTACTGTCAAAAGTGCTTACAAAACTGATTAGTATTTTAAATCAAGAAAAGAAATATAAATACTTTGTGTTTACAAAAAAAGAAAACAAGCTTTTTTTCATGGATTATCATTTGTTGCTAATCTATGAAGATGATTATATACTTTTGTTTGAAAACAAAACAAACACCATTATCGAAACACTCCAACAAATGAAGCAAAGTCTAAATTTATCACCTGGTTCTACTGCTTCACTTGTTATGAATTGTAACCCCATGACAAACGGTCACTTATATCTGATTGAAACGTGTGCTAAAAAGCATGATCATGTTATTGTATTTCTTGTAGAAGAAAACAAATCTGTGTTCCCTTTTGATGTACGTTTTAAAATCGTCAAAAAAGCTACAAAATCATTAAAGAACGTTCATGTATTGCCTTCAACACCCTATATCATCTCAAGAGCAACTTTTCCAACCTATTTTTCAAAATCTGTGGATGAAGCAACAAAACAATACACAAACTTAGATATATCACTGTTTAAAACTTATTTTATGGATATTTTTAACATTGATTATCGCTATGTGGGAACTGAACCACTTGATCCATTAACGCAAATGTATAATGAAACCATGAAGGACATCATTGGTGATCAACTCGTCATCATGGATCGCATCCATCACCAAGACACACCGATTAGTGCTTCATTCATTCGTAAACTGATTGAAAAGAATGATTTTTCGAACATTAAAAATTTAGTACCTAAAGCTACTTATCAGTTTTTAACATCGAAAAAAGGAAGAAAACTCTTTCATGGATAAGTTCATCCACGCGAAAGATCAGCGCTATCAAGAAATTCAAAGACTCCTAACATCTTATCAGATGGTCATCTCAATTCGATCAAATATACCTGGCATTGATAAACATATCAATGAAGCTTATCTTTTATGTCGGGTATTTTTTCATGTTTTAAACAAACAGTTTCATGTAAAATCTCATGTCTTTTTAGATGGCTTTGATGGGCCGTATGTTTTACTGATACTAAAAAACATAGATGCAATGTCTGTAAAAACTGAATTGATTAACATTGAAGCTTCTCATCCTTTGGGCAGATTCATCGATTTAGATCTCTATATGAAAAATCATGTGATAAATCGCAAAGCATTAGGTTTTCTTCCTCGAAAGTGTTATTTATGTCATGAGATTGCCTACGTATGTGCAAGAGAAAGGAAACACCAAGACAATGAACTGATAGCTTATATCAAAAGACATGTCAAAAGATTCATTATGGATGATATCTATCACCAGATAGATGTATGTATCATGAAAGAACTTGATTTAGAAGATAAGTTTGGGCTTGTCACAAAAACATCTTCAGGGTCACACGAAGATATGAACTATGCGATGATGGTGTCCTCTAAACATGCTATAATGCCATATCTCATCCGAATGTTTGAAAGTGCTTATGATAATCCAAACCATCCCAATCTTTTATCTGAAGCTAGAATCATCGGTAAAAAAGCTGAACAGGCCATGTTAGATGTGACAGGTGGTATAAACACATATAAAGGACTTATCTTCGTTTTAGGGTTTATGCTACTAGGTATAGGCATCGATCTCAACAAAAAGTTCATGAATGAAAGTATTTTTGAAGATATCAAACAGTTAAGTGAGCCGATAAAAAGTGATTTTAATCAGGTGGATGAGACATTTGGATTATCCGCATTTAGATTATATGGTATCAAAGGCGCACGCGGTGAAATCATGAATGGGTTTCCCACATTAAAGTATCTAAAAAATGTAGGTTTAAATCATATAACTGGAAGTGATGAAGATTACATATATTTACTCAAAGAAATTATCACTCATGCAGAAGATACTGTTTTACTTAAAAGAGCGGGTTCTTATGAAAAGTACTTAGCTATTAAAAAAGATATGGCATCGATTAATCATTTAAACATAAAAGAGGTAAAAGATTATACAGCATACTGTGTCAAAAACAAACTAAGTTTTGGTGGTTCAGCAGATTTACTGATCACTTATCTTCTATGGGATAATTACAAAAATCAATATAGTATACCAAATTAAAAAGTCGCACCTTTACTCTGAGGGGTTGCGACTTTTTATTCGGTGTCTTTCTCTATGCTTTTGCTGATTATGTTTAGACATCATGATTATTCTTTATGATTTTTATCTTGTTTATTGAGATAATATTGATCTTTAAGCTTAGCGTTAGCTAATGGCTTTGATTAAATTCACTGGAAGTTACTGCTAAGTATAGAATTTCACCGATTTTTTGAGTGACTTTTTTAAATCCTGTTCTCATTTGTCTTCTCTCCTTTTTGATTAATAATTAAAATCTTTTGATTCTTTGAACATGCTCCATTGTTGAGCATTTGTCATAACATGTTTTGAATGAAACACATCTTTTATTTTTTTAAATAATTTCTTCATTGTTTTCTCCTTTTACATTTAATAATCATTCAACTCATTTATCACTTCTTGGTTAGATGCGATAATCTTCTGAATCTCTAAACATACTCCATTCTTGTGATCTAGATACATGAGGTCTTGATTGAATAGCTTCCATTATTTTTTTAATTAGTTTTTTCATCTTAAACTCTCCTTTCTTATTTCTTTATTGATTATTTACATCTGAATTACTTATTTTATTGATTTTTTTAATTTACACTTTCATTATATTAACTTTTTATCGATATGTCAACACTTTTGTGAAATTTTTATTAATTTTTTTAATTTTTGTATTAATTTAATCAATAATTTTGTATTTTTTCATTAATTTAATCAATAATTTTGTATTTTTGTTAATAAAAAAAGCAAAGGAATCAAATTTCCTCTGCTTTTTACTTATACTTTAAATGTGATTTTAGTGGTTAAAATGCTTCTGAGACTGTCTTACCTTGCATATGTAAGACAAGATAATCCGGTCCTCCAGCTTTTGAATCTGTACCACTCATGTTGAACCCACCAAATGGCTGATAACCAACAATTGCTCCTGTACACTTACGATTAAAATAAAGGTTTCCAACATGGAAATCTCTTCTAGCTTGTTCAAGATGCATACGATTGTTTGAGATGACCGCACCTGTCAATCCATATTCTGTATTGTTAGCGACTTCAATTGCTTCATCAAAATCTTTGACTTTACATACTGCAAGAATCGGTCCAAAAATCTCTTCTTGCATAAGTCTTGCATCTGGTTTGACATCAACATAGATAGTCGGTTCAATAAAATATCCTTTAGTCTGATCTGCTTGACCACCAAAAATGAGTCTACCTTCTTTTGCCCCTACATCAAAATAGGAGGTTATGCTTTGATAAGCTCGACTATCATTGACCGGTCCTACGAACGTTTGTTGGTCTTCAGGATTACCCATCTTCAATGTTTTTGCAATGGTCAACATTTTTTCAATGACGATGTCATACACATCTTGATGAATAACTGCTCTCGAACACGCACTACATTTTTGTCCACTAAAACCAAATGCCGATTTCACAATGGAATCTGCTGCTAAATCTAGATCAGCATCACTATCAACAATGATTGTATCTTTACCACCCATTTCAGCAATGACACGTTTTAACCATAATTGCCCTGGTTGGACTTTTGCTGCTGATTCATAAATATTAATACCCACTTCTTTTGATCCAGTAAATGAAATGAATCTGATTTTGGGGTGATTGACAATGTAGTCACCAATCTCTGAACCACTGCCAGGAATAAAATTAATAACACCTTTTGGTAATCCCGCTTCTTCTAGCACTTCTATAAATTTATAAGCAATCACCTGTGTTGTCGAAGCTGGCTTTAGCAAGACTGTATTACCTGTGACAATTGCAGCTGATGACATACCCACTAAAATAGCTAAAGGGAAATTCCAAGGTGAAATAACAGCACCTACCCCAAGAGGTATGTATTTGTATTCATTTCTTTCTATATTTCTACGTGATAAAACGGCATCATCAATACGCTCAAGACTTAACATTTGTCTACCATAATATTCTAGAAAATCAATCGCTTCAGCAACATCTGCATCTGCTTCATGCCATGGTTTTCCAGCTTCAAGTGTCATAAGTGCTGCAAACTCAAACTTGCGACGGCGTATAATACCTGCAGAACGGAACAAAACATCAGCTCTTACTTCTGGTCGAACATGTTTCCATGTCTCAAAAGCACGCAGTGCTGCACTAAGTGCCATATCTGCATGTTCGATTGATGCTTGTGAAATTATTCCTATAATTTCATGATGATACGATGGATTTAAAGACTCCATGTGAACATCTGTTTTAATACGTTTACCATCGATGACCAAATCATAGTGTTTCCCAAGATAAGTTCTTACTGTATCTAAGCCTTTTTGAAAAGCTTTTTGATGACTTGGATTTGAAAAGTCTGTTAATGGTTCAGTTTGATAATGATAAATTGCCATATTCTCTCTCCTTTATACAACTGATTTCTCAACATGAAATGTTTCTTGATTCTTAAATCGATTCATATGTAAAGGTTCCATATTAACGGTTGTAGGCTCATTCATGATAAGTTCACTTAACAGAAGCCCTGTCATGGGTGCAAACATGAATCCATGACCAGAAAAACCACAGGCCATATAAAAACCTTTTAATTGATCTGTATCACTAATGATGGGTTGTCGATCAGGTGACATGTTATATGATCCACCCCATTGTCTAACAACTCTTAAATTTCCGACAAGTGGCAATATGTCACATACTGTTCTAGACATATGATCTAAAAACTGCCATGTTGATTCGATATTATGTCCTTGTTCGACATGTGGATTACTGCGACCCATTAAAAACGCACCGTGAGGGACTTGTTGACAGTAAATGTTCTTTGAAAACGACATAACCATAGGTCCTTGAATTTTCTCAATGGGTTCAGTTGCTAGAATCTCGTGGTTTTCTGAGTAAACAGGTATATCTACACCTGCCATAAGACCAATTTCTCTCGAATAACCACCAGCAGCATTAACAATAAGATGTGTTTCATATGTGTTTTTCGTAGTAACAACCTTTTCGATTTGTCCATTTTCTACGATAATCTCTTTAACTTCTTCAAAAAAAGAGAATGTAACACCTAATCTTTTGGCTGCCAAATAATACGCTTCAGTCATCTTAAATGGATTGAGATGTCCATCAGTTTGACAAAATGTAGCACTGATAAATGCATGTGGATTCAGATGAGGAACAATGTTTAGTGCTTCATCTTTGGTTAATTGTTTTGAAGGAATGCCTAAACGGTTTTGTAAATCAACATTTTTGGTAAATTGATGGTGTTCATCTTCAGTCGTTGCTAGCATTAAGTAACCTTCTTGTTTAAATTCTAAGTCACCTTCATAAGCCAAGACTTCTTTTGCACTTTCAAAAAACTCGATACTCTTTTTAGCTAAGATACAGTTCATTTCAGTAGCCCATTGTTGTCTGACACCTGCACCACAACGGCCTGTTGCACCATTTGTAAAATAGCCTCTATCGACAACATGAATACCTGTTAAACCCTTCTTGGCTAAATTATAAGCAATACTCACACCGCTAATACCTGCACCAATGATTAATAAATTAGTTTTCATCTTCAGGCTCCTTTGCAATACTCTTTAATGGAACGCCTAAAGTCAGTGGTCTCACTTTATGAATAGGCACTTGATCGACAGGTTTACCTAGATATTTCGCAATTTCTCTTTGTATTAAATGACCACATGTATTTGCTTGGCATGGTCCCATACCAACTCTAAGTAAACGTTTCATATCTTCAAAAGAAGTATATCCTTCATCTAAAAAATCATGGATTTGTTGTAAGGTGATGTCTTCACAACGGCAAATAATAATATCTTTTTTATTCATTTTTTTCACGTATTGTTACAAAATCATGTAGATGTTCCAATGGAACAGATACTGTAATCATTGCTGTATGATCTTGTTTTTTAGATAATAAAACAGATTGAATGTTTGCATCGCATATGACATCACCACTGCGATTAACACCATACCATGTCTGATTCTTTTCAGGTAAAGGTAGTAATTCATAAGGTATTTTAAAAATAGCTTCATGTTCTTTAACTTGAGCAACAACGATGGCTAATCCCGGGCATGCTTGGACGCAAATACCACAACCTGTGCATTTATCGGTCACCAAAACAGGTTGTGTATTGATGTTTTCACCAATGATAATTGCATCAAACGGACAACTTGTTTGACATGGATTACACGGAATGTCTTCATAGCACTCTAAAATAGCTTTGGGTCTAGCTAAAGCTTTATAATTAGGAAATCTTGACAATACTTGTTCAAGAGTAGGTATTCCAGTTTGATTAAGCATCGACATGCTCCTCTCTTAATTTTTCAAGACCTATTTTAGTTTTAATACCAAAAGGTCCATCCCGTAACAGATCGAGTTGTGAAGTGTATAATTGAATGAGTTGTTCTTCGTTTTGATGTGTTTTGCCAAGATGAGAAGCCACATATAGTCCAGTTAAATAACCTTCCATCATGGCTGATGAAGCTTCTTCAATACCGACTGCATCACCACAACAAAAAACGTTTTTAATGGTTGTCTGATGGTGATGATCAATCACAGGAACAAAACCACCGAGTTCATGTACAAATTTCGTTTTAGCACCAATCATGGAAAGAAGTTGATGCATGGGTGATAAGCCAACTGATATACATAAAGCATCTAATGTCATCATCTCTTCAGTGCCATCTAGTGGTTTCCAGTTTTCATCAAGCTTGATCAATTCAATTGCTTCGATATGATCTTTTCCAATCGCTTTTTTTACAGTAGTTGATGTTAAAATAGGAACCCCAATTCTTCGCATTTTTGATGCATGTACTTTATAGCCACCAATCGTTGATGCAGCTTCGATAATTGCTTTGACTTTGACGCCTGCTTGCATCAATTGATATGAGACAATTAGACCAATATTTCCACTACCTACCATAACTACTTCTTGTCCTGGTAAGACACCATATAGGTTCATCAAGGTTTGAATAGCACCAGCACCATAGATGCCGGGTAAATCATTATTTTCAAATGCTAAAAATTTCTCACTTGCTCCAGTTGCAACGATTAAAGCTTGTGCCTGGTATCTTGCGTATGTGTCACCTTTTAAAGTGGTAACGACATAATCAGGATAGATACCAACCACCGTTGTATCTAAAAGTATCTCAACATTTTTTAAATCGCTTAGATCATGGATTAATTTTTGCGCGATATCGTAACCGCGCATTTTTGCATATTGATCTTTGGATCCAAAAAATTTGTGTGTTTGCTTAATTAATTGTCCACCTAGCTTAGGACTTCTTTCGATAATAAGTACATCAACACCTGCTTCAGCAGCTCGTTTAGCAGCACATAATCCTGATGGTCCTCCACCGATGATTATCAGTTCCTTTTTGATCATGTCTTGAGCACCCCCTTGTTGGTTTGTCTTTCAACAACCATACCGGCTTTAAGTTCAGTAATACACGTTCGTACATTTGGTTTTCCATCGACAATCATGTTGCAGGATGCGCAATTACCGATGGCACAATAAAAACCGCGAGGGCGGTTCAATTTAATACTGTGACTAAGTGTTAATACATCCAAGTCATGTAATGCTGAGGCGATCGTGTCGCCTTCAAAGCCATAAACTGTTTGTCCCTCAAATGTAAATATCAATTTGTTTTGTTCTGGAAATTTTAAAATAGGATGTTTTGTAATACGCATAGGCTTACCCTTTTTCTACGATCTTGTTAAATTTATTTTATCACATATTTATGTGATAGCAAAACTCTTTTTTAAAAACGCTTACATAAAAAGCTGGTAGTTATTATTGGTATAAAATACTCATTAAGATTTTTACAAAAGTAAAGAAAAAAGCACAAAAGTGCTTTTCATTCTTAAAAAATATCGAGTATTTGTTTGATATCCGAGATATGATAATCAGCTTGGATCAGTTCATCTTTTGTCCCATAACCATAATCACATGCAACTGTTAAAAATCCATAATGAGTCCCAATTTCCATATCATAAATGCGATCTCCAACCACAGCGATATCTTTCTTTAGTTCTCCTAGAATTTTACTTACAATATCAATCTTACTGATATAGTCATAATCCTCTGAGCAAATGATTTGATCAAAATATTGTTGGAGCAAAAACATGTTAACATGCATATTTTTGTAGATGGTTTTAGAATTACTTAGAAAAATCAGATGATAGCCTTTTTGTTTCAAATATGATAAAACGTCAAGAGCGCCATCATAAAGTTTTGCCTGGTGATTTTCAATTTGTGAGACCATACTTGATGTGATGATATTGCTAGCAATGTTAATCGTTTCTTCATCTAGTCTCGGCTTAAATGAAACCCACATGTCCTGAGGGTTTTTACCTAAAAACGCTTTAATTTCTTGATCATACCATCTTCGGTAAGGTAATTTTTTTTGATCGACCAAATATGTAAATGCCTTCAGAAATGCTTGCTTGTAGATGATAAAACTATCGTGTAATGTACCATCATAATCAAAGATAATGGTTTTTATGTCGTGTTTTCTCATTATTCTTTGAATTTTAACATATGTCCCATTTTATCTTTTTTAGTTCGCATATAAAATTCATTACGTTCGTTATGGTTTAGTTGTATGGGCTCTCTCGCCGTCACTTCAATGCCATATCCTGATAAACCATGAAGTTTCAACGGATTATTGGTCATGAGTTTGACTTTAGTTGCTCCAAGTTCAGCCAAAATTTGTGCACCAATACCGTAATCTCTTAAATCTTCGTCAAAACCTAATGCAAGGTTAGCTTCTACGGTATCCATACCCTGATCTTGTAAATTGTACGCTCTAATCTTGTTGATTAGACCAATTCCTCGTCCTTCTTGACGCATGTATAACAAAATACCTTTGCCTTCTTTCTCAATTTTATCAAGAGCTGCATCCAATTGTTCACCACAGTCACATTTTAATGAACCAAACGCATCTCCTGTTAAACACTCAGAATGTACTCTGACTAAAACCTCATCTCCTGGTTTGATTAATCCTTTTACTAAGGCAACATGATGTTCACCATTAAGTTCATTTTCAAAACCAATCATCTTAAAATCACCATGAGATGTTGGCAAGTTAGCTTCTGCAGCTCGTTTTACATAGTTTTCAGTTAGACTACGGTATCTAATAAGATCTGTAATACTCACGATATGTAGCCCAAGTTTTTGACTTAAATCAAATGCATTTTGATCCTTGAATGTTGTCATGATACTTGCTGGAGTAAGCGATGCAAGTTTTGCTAAATCAACAGAGGCCTCTGGATGACCTGCACGTTTTAGAACACCACCTAAACGATATAACATGGGATAAATAGTACCTGGATTTATAAAATCGGTTTTTTTTGCACGTGGATTTAATAGTGTATGAATCGTTTTGTGATATGCTACTAAATGATGCTCATCTGCCGATACGGACACAGCGTTAATCGTTTCAGTCTTTTGTTGACTTATTAATGATTGCTCATGAAGAGCATCAATACCAAGTTCATAAAACCTTTCTTTTGCTGTGACATAATAGATGGTTTGATTACCATACTTTAACATGGTTTCAAGCATTGCTTCTGTTGTGGCTTCAGCAGCTGCAACAATACTTCCTTCTTCAGTGTTTTCTTCATCATCAATGACGATTAATAGTTGTTTGTTTTTGATAGCCAAAATAGCTTCTTCAATCGTGTTTAATTTCATTTTGTTATTCTCCTTGTTTGTTAAAGTATCCTTCAATTAATAGATCATTTTGAAATCTTTTGATATCGATGTTGCTTAGAACATATGCGTCACTCATCTTTTTGACACCGTGCCCACCAACGGGAGTGAGTGCCAGCGATCCACCAATGACTTTGGGTCCAATAAACACATACGCTTTATCAACAACTTGCTGTTCGATAAATGATGATAAAATCATACTTCCGCCCTCAACAAACACACTATCAATGTTAAGACTTCCAATATGATTTAAAATGACTTTAAAATCAAATGATGGATCCGCATCAAACGCGTAAACATCAACACCTTTTTCTCTTAACAATGCAATTTTTCGTTGATTTCCACTTGTCTTTGTGTAAATGATTGTTTGTTGTGTTTTAGCAGTCTGAACCACATGAGCATCAAGAGAAATAACTAAATCTTGATCGATAATGATACGGACTGGATTTCTTGAAGGTTGATTTCTTCTTGTATCTAATGTGGGATTATCACTGATAATCGTTCCTACCCCAACGAGTATGGCTTGATAGTGATTTCTAAGTTCATGGACATAAGCTCTAGAAGCATCATTCGTAATCCATTTTGAGTCTTTGGTTACGGTTGCGATTTTACCGTCTAGCGTCATCGCATATTTAATAGCAACAAATGGCGTCTTAGTTTTAATATATTTAAAAAATATCTCATTCTGTTTTTGGGTGATATTGCTTAGTAGACCATGTTCGACTTCAATACCTGCCTGTTTTAAAAGTTCGACACCTTTACCACTAACAAGTGGATTTGGATCAAGTTGACTGATGTATACTTTTTTTATCTTTTTTTCGATAATTTTCAATGCACAAGGTGGCGTTTTACCATGATGTGAACAAGGTTCTAATGTCACATACATGTCAGCTCCTTCTACATCATCAGTTGCATTTAAAAAAGCATTGACTTCTGCGTGATGATGGCCAAATTTTTCATGGTACCCTTCGCCAATGATTTGTCCGTTTTTGACAATAACTGCACCTACGAGTGGATTTGGGTTGACAGCACCTTTGCCGTAATCTGCGAGTTCAATGGCTCTGTTCATCCACTGTTCTTTATTCATGATGTTCATCTCCTATACATGGCTGTTTTTGTTGATAAAACTTATTTAAAAGCTGAAAAAGCTGCATCGCTTCTTCTTTAGATAGGTTCACACAATTAAACGTGTCATATGGCACATGTTTCATCTTATCACCTAAAAGACGACCTTCTTGGGTTAACTTAACAATGACCTTTCTTTCATCTTGACGATCTCTTATCCGGTTGAGTTTACCATCTTTTTCTAGTTTTTTTAGAAGTGGTGTTAATGTTCCTGAATCAAGCGCGAGTTTTTCTCCTAGTTCACTAACCAGTTGTTCATCTTTTTGCCACAAAGCTATCATCGTAATATATTGTGTATAGGTCAAATGATAAGGGTCTAAAAAAGGTTTGTATGCTTTAATGATTTGTCTTGAACTTGCATACATTAAAAAGCATAACTGATTTTCAATTTTCCAATCCATTTAGATCACCTGATCAATAAATGGCTTCATGTCTTCTGGCTTGAATTTAGGTCCAAATCGATACATGACTTTTCCTTCTTGATTAATCAGAAATTTCGTGAAGTTCCATTTGATGGCTGAAGATGGGAACAACTTCGAAAAGATCCCCTTTTTTTCTGTGTCCTGGTAATCTTTTGGCATGACCTTTTTTAAATATTGATACAAGGGATGCGCATCTTTTCCATTGACATCAATTTTTTGAAATCGCTTAAACGTTGTTTGGTAGTTTAACTCACAAAACGATTGAATCTCTTGATCTGTGCCTGGCGCTTGATTTAAAAACTGATTACATGGAAAATCAAGTATTTCCAATCCCTTGTCTTTGTAGGCTTGATAGAGCTTTTCAAGTCCCTCATATTGTGGTGTTAAACCACATTTTGTTGCTGTATTAACGACCAATATTGTTTTTCCTTTAAAAGATGATAATGCAATGTTTTTACCTTGATTATCGTTGACTGTTAAATCATAGAATTTCATGAGTACACCTCTATTATATTTTATACAATTTAATTTTATCAAATACTATCGAATAGACAACTCTTTTGCTTAAAAAAAATACCGAGTTAATCTCGATATTCATTTCGTGCTTTACGCATACGATATCTTTCAACAAAAACTACAGAAGCAAAAATTGATACTAACGTTCCAGATGCGATGATATAAAGTAAAACTTCAGATTCTGTTTCTTCACCAGGATATATTTGAGTACCTACTTCATAGACTGCATGTACAACTGTATCACTTTGAGGTGTGAATGTATATGTCAGTTTATTCGATAATAAGTTATGAAACTCATCATACCAACCGACAATACGATATCCCTCTTTAGGTTGAGCAGTCAATGTTATCGGAACATTTTTGATATAGGTTCCATACCAATCTGGATCACTTTCAAGTTGTCCTACATCAATCGAATTTAACCTAACTACTCCTTGTTCCATATTAGATCGTACTGAAAGTTGATATGTCCCATCTAAATTAAAATACTGTTGCATGTGTTCAATTAATGGCTCAGGTCGATTAAGTGCAAATTGTCTAACGCGATTCGTATAGCTCACCCAATGATTATAAGAGGTTGGAAAACCATAGTAACCAATGTGTTCATGCATCTCTGGCGCATACAAATCAATCATCTCATCGACAATAGGCACTGCATAGTCTGGATGAAAAATGGTATTTAACATATCCATCATGCGATTAATAAATTGTGTCTTAAACGTGTTATTTTTTAAAAGCGATGTAAACATCATACCGGTGCGCCATGAGTCTCCTGTTATACGCTCAAAACTGTTAAACTCTGGATAATATCCGCCCCATGAAGCGCCAAATCCGGCATCTAAATCATAAACCATCCAACGCCATCTACCATCTTTTCCATCAGGTGCTTGACTATTATAAGGTATATTATATCGCCAGTATTGAATATTGTTTTGTGGCCAATCGACATTGGCGAAATAAAGTTGAGCAGCATAATAATCAATATAGTTTTCGATATCCATTAAGGTGTTTACATGGTCATAATTTCGCTTAGATGTCATATCATTTCGTGTGATAAAACGATACATATCAAGATAATGCGTTTGTCCGTTAGGATCACCATCCGCATAATTACCATGGCCACCTAGTATAGTGACTTGGCTACGAGGAATTTCATATTTGATACTTAAATACCAATCATCAAAACGATCGCGTAAATTACGAATACCGAAGTATTCGCCATTCATGAATAGAATAACAGGTGTCGAGTATTGGATATCAAGAGTTGTTGATCTTAACAGTTTATGTGCTGCAGCTTCACCCATAAAGGAGTACTCATACGTTTGGCCTCCTCCACGAAGTAATAAACGTTTAAAACGATCCGTATCTTTATCATCAAAAAACTGATAATCAAAAAAACTTGACTCGTCATACTCACTTCTCGCATATAGT
>OBJA01000644.1_pt1 | contig 28618 bp, 19 predicted proteins | sample 1519751 | NCBI WGS metagenome assembly OBJA01 (sample SAMEA3881238, study PRJEB22517) | soil metagenome | biome: lake sediment; feature: soda lake sediment; material: sediment, water from around vicinity | place: India | collected 2013-12-23 | depth 3 m
CTTGACGGTTGGTAATAAAAAAAGGAAAACCAATTAGCTTACGACGCAGAAAATTAAGCAATTGCATCAGGTAATTGGTTTTCAATTATAGTAGCCCCGATAGGAATCGAACCTATATTTAAAGTTTAGGAAACTTCCGTTCTATCCATTGAACTACAGGGCCATTTTTATTGAGTGCAAAATTAGTAAAAAATCATTAAGCTTTTTTCAAGCCTCTAAATTTATGCAACCTATAACAAGATTCCTCCTGTGGTTGAGAGGATTATTAGCACTTAGCACTCTCCGCAGTTACCTATGGCAGGCAGCACTCAGCACTCAATTAAAAACATTGAACAATTAAGGAACATCCTTGATCCATTTTACTTCCTGAACTTTTCATACATATATGCAAGAATTTGTATTCTATATGCTTGTACCACAACATTATAAGCCAATGTAAGTTTCATGTAAACTTTACTAAAAAAGATATAAGAACATCTTAAAAAAAAGTGTGTTTCGTTTATAAGCAGATTGAAAACTGCTTCCTCTTTGTGCAAATTTGATCATCATTATATAGTAAGATGGAGACCGAGACCATAGTTAAACGGGGCGAAAACCGAAAAGCCATACGAGTAGGTGACACACAAAACACTATTTTTATGACTCAGTTTTATTTCAAGCAGGAAAGCGATGTTACCCAGGATTGGTTATTTTACATCGAAAACGAAGGAAGAGCACTTGCACAAAGAGATGAATTCTTCATCTACAATTACCTCGACAGGGAACTCTTTAACCCTGAATTCCGTAAGTTCTTAAAGGAAGATTACATCACCAAAATCATCAGCCAGGTTCAGTATGATGAAAACGAACAATTCTATTTCAATCTGACTGAAAACTATCAATCATATCAGATTGAAAAGCCTTACAAAGCTCAGTTCGCTCAGTTCAAGAAATTTATGAAGCAGATCTTCCAGGAAACAGTTGCTGAAATGGAAACATATCAGACAAAAGACATTATCCAGAGAGTGATTTATGCTTACATCCCAACCTTCCCGAATGGCTTCCCATCAGCTATACTTCCTTTCATAATTGCTTACTCAGCATTTATGATTAAGTATGGTGTTAAGATGAGCTATCCTGTAGCATATCACTATTAATAGTAGTTTTCCGGTTTAATTGAAAAGGGGTGTCAATAAAAGACTCCCCCTTTTTATTTTAATTTATCTCAAAGCATCCAAAAGTAAAAGGCAATAGCTTTATCAGGGTAATGAGATATTTTTGTGTCTGCGCTTTTGCTTATATTTGATTCCTTAATTAAAGCACATGTATCTTTTAAATGCTTTAAAGAGCAGGATCAGATTAAACCGTAATGAATTATCAGGTGCCTTTGGCGATATTGGTACCGATTTGCCACTAATTGTTGGTATGATACTTGCCAGTGGATTGAATAGCGCCAATGTGCTGATTGCATATGGATTGATGCATGTGGTTACAGCTTTTCTCTATGGTGTCCCTATGCCGGTGCAACCGCTTAAAGCTGTTGCAATGATTGTAATTGCACAGAAATTATCGCCCGAGATTATTTATGGAGGCGGACTTGCCATAGGCATCGTGATGTTGTTGCTAACAATAACCGGTGCAGTCGATTTAATAGCTAAGTATATTCCTCGTGTTGTAGTTCGTGGTATCCAGTTTGGCCTTGGCATTCAGCTTTCCATGATTGCTCTGAGAGAGTATGTAATCTCCGATTCAGCAACCGGAATCATTATTGCTGTCATAGCTTTTGGTATTACAATTGTTCTGATGGGAAACAGGAAATATCCTCCTGCCATATTTGTAATACTTCTTGGAATAGCCTATGCAATAATAACTAAAAGTACTATTCTTTCAGGAATACAACCGGTTACTGCATCTCTACCTTCTTTTTATACTCCTTCGTGGAGTGATATTTTAACAGGTTTTCTTATTCTTGCTTTACCTCAGATTCCACTATCTATTGGAAATTCAATAATTGCAACTAATCGAATTGCAACAGATCTTTTTCCCGAAAAGCACATCACTGTTAGAAAGATAAGCTTCACCTACTCAATTATAAACCTCATTAACCCATTCCTGGGAGGTATACCAACATGCCACGGATCGGGCGGTATGGCCGGACATTATGCTTTTGGGGCTAGAACAGGTGGTTCGGTTCTAATATATGGAACTTTATTTCTCACCATCGGACTTTTCTTTAGTGAAAGTTTTCATGCGGTTGTGCTGATTTTCCCATTGCCTGTCCTTGGCATTATTCTATTGTTCGAAGGACTGTGGCTTATGATGTTCATAAAAGATATAATCGATTCGAAAAAGAGCTTTTTTATAGCACTATTAACTGCTCTACTCGCTGCATTTCTGCCGTATGGTTATCTTATTGCTATAATAACCGGTACAACCCTATACTATATCTCCGATAAGCATATAAAGAGCTATCTGAAAATTCCATAAACTTTTGGCTATTAGCTATAATCAGTAAGCTATTGGCTAGGTCTCCGAGCTATGAGCTAAATATAAAGCTATTAGCAATGAACTAAATAAAGCATGTATTTAACCAAATAAAGTGATAGATTCGTGGTAATAATGAACTATTGCATTAAGCATTTTGCCTTAATTTGGTGTTAGTATTTTTAGTAATAATTCATTATAAAAATAGGTAACTCATTATAAATTTCAAGATCATGAAAAAGTTAACTCTACTCATCACTGTATTTTTAATCACTGTAATGGTAAAAGCACAAGTTACTCCACCCGATATAGTCGGTGATACTATGCTTTGCCCCGAGACTAGTGGTACAGCTTATGTTACTAATCCAGTGTTCGATACCTATCAGTGGTACTTTAAGTACTGGTTCTTACAAGATGATTTTGCACCGATAGAAGGTGCAACCGAGGCTTCCTTTACTTATGATTGGTACAATTATGATCAGGCATTATTAATGGTTGTAGCAACATTAAATGGGGAGTCATACGCTTCAGATACATTGCAGATTGACAGTTATGCATGGTTGCCTATTTACACACAATACGAGCTAACGCCGGGAGTATCTTTTGATCCCGAGAGTGAATCATTTCTCTTGAGTCAAGGGGCTACTTTTACTGTTGAGATAAATAATCCTCCGTATGATACCTTAATTCAGTGGTATAGAAATGGTGATACAATACCCGGTGCAACAAGCAGCTCTTATGATATAACCCAAGAAGGTACCTATTATGCTACGGCTGCTCCATCGTTTTGTCCGAATAGTATTAGCAGCACACTTCCGATGGTAGTAAATATGGTTGTGAGTGTTGCAAAGGTGTCAAATAGTAAATTCACAGTATACCCAAACCCTGTAAAGGATGTCTTCACAATACAACTTGATCAGAATAGTAAGTTTAACAAATACAGTATACTGGATTTAACCGGCAGGTTAATGCAACACGGTGTGATAGCTTCGCCCAAAACAGAAGTCACAGTTTACACCTTGCCCAAGGGGCAATATATTATTCGCCTTGAAGGAGAAGAAGTTTTTTCTGGAAGGACATTAATTGTGAAATAGTGTTCTTTGCATAGAGAAAAGCCGTTTGCAATTACAAGCGGCTTTAACTCTCTTTGTTGCAACCCTTTTCATGCAACACGCAATTATACTGCCATACTTCATGAACCTGTAATATAGGAAAGTGCCTTTTGTATCCAACAATATTGTATATTCATTGGTTAATGTACCCTACGCCTGTTGTGTTTGAAGTTTTAAATGCAACCAAGGTCTAAAGTAAAACTCAATAACCATGAAAACGTTCTTTATCGCATTGGTTGCCGGACATGGATTAGTGCACACCATAAGCTTTCTCAGAGCTTTTGATCTTTTAAAAGGTAAAGGTTATAGCTTGTCGGTTAGTAAACCCTTAGGTTTAGCATGGCTTTTAGGGTTTCTCCTTTTCGAGATAACAGCAGTAATGCTTTTAATGGGTAATCAACAATGGTGGATTCCCGGAATTATAGGCGTTTTAGTATCTCAGGCTTTAATAATAAGGTTTTGGGAAGATAAGAAGTACGGCACCTTAGTTAATATAGTTATTCTCTTCGTTATAGTAGTTGATTTTGGCTCTGCTCAATTTCGGAAGTCATTTGAAGGAACAGCACATCATCCTGTTAAGACAGAGGCAATTGCAGTTAAACCGGATAGGATAATTCATCTACTCGTTTAATAATCTGGTCCTTATAATGAGAATCGTTTAATAAATCAGTTGAGGAACGTTAATAGTCAAACTATTAATGGAAATATTGATGAATAACATAGTTCACAATAGCAAGCAGGGGTTTTTATTTAGGTCGATAAAATAAAGAAGGTAGTGTACTTTAGTAAGAACACTACCTGCAATCTTGCTTTATGATGATGGCTTTACAACATTTCCGCTTTGGGCTTTGCTAATGCCTTAACTTCCGACTGAAGGGCTTTTAACTGAGTTTCAAGTTTGCCATTTTCAGTAGTAATTGCCTGCCCAAAAGCAACAATTCTTTCATCAAATTCCTTACGCATCTCAATAGCCGATTCGTTAATCTTATTGGTCATATCTTCATTCATCTTCTTGTATTCACCTGAAAGCTCGTCTTTGAGTTCAAGGTTTTTACTATACATTATATCTGTAAGATCAGTTTTTAGCTTATTACTTGAGGCATTCATCAAATCAATTAACATGCCTTTCTCTTTCATGAGCATGCTTTTTTGCTGACGATAAAAGAAGAATGATATTATCACAACCAAAAGGAAGGCAACAATCCACATAATTGTATTATTACTGATTGAACGGCCAAGCAGTTCAATTTTTTCTTGTGATGCCTGGTCTGTCTGAGAGATCTTCAAATCGAGTGTTGCACTGATCTCGGCAATCCTTGCTTGTGTTTGTTGCAGATTTTCTTTTAACTGTGTTATTGCAATCAAATTGGCTTGCTGCTGATTATTCAGCTCAACCATAGTCTTTTGATTTGCTTTTAATTGCGATGAAAGTTTGGCGTTTGAACTTTCAAGTTGTGTAAGCTGCTCCTTAAGCAGATTAATGTCGGTCGATTGAGCTGATAATGTAAATGCATAAAGTACAATCAGTAATAAGGCTAAAAGTGGTCTTTTCATGTCAGGGCGGTTTAATTGTTAATATATAATGGCTTATATTTATGTAATGATAATTACCTGAACCTGCAAGCCCTGTAAGAAAACAGCGATATTCCTTTAGGAAGTTGGGCTTTGTACCATGAGAACGATAAAATTAAGTAATTAAAAATCAAAAAACAAGAGGATGATATCGATTTAGGAATTATTTTCATTAAGAACGCTTTGAGCTGATAGTTCCAAAGGCATTTTCTAACTATATACTACAGTGTTATGTTTCAACATTTAAATTGGATGGAGGGAGTGATGTGGTCCAACCCCAAAGATATTTCCAACCGGTATCATCAACTATAAACCTAAAAGATATTACCCACCATATTTCTCAACGGTTTTCACTGAAAGTAAATTCAAATAATATTAATAAGATAGGGTGAGAGATGTAGTTCTGCCTTGTTAAATTGTAACGTTTTCATAACATTGGCTTAACAATTAATTAATATTGGCAGAATACTTTTGCCGATATAATTAACAAGTTATGAAAGACACATTAACAAAAATTAAAGGTATTCTGATTATTGCTTTTCTTACTGTAGCAATTGTTTCGTGCTCTTCGCGCAAGCAAACTAAAGAAGGTGCAATTTCAATTGATGGTTCAAGCACGGTTTATCCTATATCTGAAGCTGTTGCTGAAGAGTATCTTGCACTAAACCCTAAAGTTAAAATTACTATTGGCGAATCGGGAACAGGTGGAGGTTTTAAGAAATTTGGTAGAGGCGAGATTGATATCAATGACGCTTCCCGTTCAATAAAAGAGAGTGAAATTGAGCTATGTAAGACCAATAACATCAACTATGTTGAGCTTCTTGTAGCATACGATGGTATGGCAATAGTGGTTAATCCTAAAAATACATGGGCAAATGATATTACAGTTGAGGAGCTTAAAAGACTGTGGGAACCTGCTGCCCAGAATGTAATTACTAAATGGAGCCAGATTCGTGAGGGGTGGCCCGATAGAGAAATCCATTTATTTGGTCCGGGTACTGCTTCAGGTACTTTCGATTATTTTACCGAAGCCATTGTAGGTGAAGCTAAAAGCTGTAGGGGCGACTTTACAGCAAGCGAAGATGATAATGTACTAGTGCAGGGTGTAGCATCGGATGTTGATGCTCTCGGTTTCTTCGGCCTTGCTTATTATGAACATAATATGGATAAGCTGAAACTGGTGCCTGTTGATGATAAAAATGATGAAAATGGAGCAGGTGCTATACTTCCTACTTTCGAAACAGTAAAGAATAAAACATACTCTCCACTATCACGTCCGTTGTTCATATATGTTAGCAGTCAGGCAGCCAAGAAAGATGTAGTGAACGACTTCGTGAATTTCTATCTCGACAACATAGGCAAGCTTGCAAAAGAGGTTGGGTATATCACAATAGGCGATAGTGAACTTGAAACAGTAAAGAATAACTGGTCAGCATTTGTACAGAGTGTTTCAACGAAACAGTAACTAAGTGATTTAAGTCGAGTGAAAAGGATTAAAGATAAGATTAATGGTAAGGACTAAAGAGAAAATAATTGAGAAGCTTCTTGCTCTCAGCGGATGGATGACAATCTTCACCACTCTAGGTATTTTGGTTATCCTTCTGTATGAGAGCAGTAAGTTTTTTATGGATGTATCAATTATAGAGTTTTTAACAGGCACCGAATGGACCCCACTCTTCTCTAAGAAGGAATTTGGTATACTTCCGTTGTTAACTGCAACCTTCATGACTTCGGCAATTGCACTTATGGTTGCATTGCCTGTTGGACTTAGTATAGCTATCTATCTTAATGAATATGCAAATCCTAAGTTCAGGAGAACCATAAAGCCAATGCTCGAAATCCTTGCATCGGTGCCAACTGTTGTTTACGGGTTCTTTGCTCTTACCATTGTAACTCCTTTCCTGCAGACCTTCATACCCGGATTATCAGGCTTTAATTCTTTGTCGCCGGGCATTGTAATGGGAATCATGATCATTCCTATGATCTCTTCTCTAAGCGAAGATGCCTTGTTTGCAGTACCCAAATCACTTCGCGACGCCTCATATGGAATGGGAGCAACCCGTTTTCAAACAGTATTCAGGGTACTGATACCATCGGCATCATCGGGCATCATTGTCTCAATTATTCTTGCTATCTCAAGAGCTGTAGGCGAAACAATGATTGTTGCAATTGCCGCAGGTCAGCAGCCTAATTTTACCCTAAATCCACTTGTGCCAGTCGAAACTATTACCACTTATATCGTGCAGGTTAGTCTGGGCGATGTGCCACGTGATTCTATCGAGTATCATACAATTTTTGCTGCAGGTATGGTGCTTTTTGTACTTACTTTCATTATGAACAACATCAGCTTATGGCTAAAACAGAGATATCATCGTCAATATGAATAATACCAGGATAAACAGGCTTATCGATAACATCTTCAAGTATTACGGGATCTTTAATACTTTTCTTGGACTGGTATTGCTTGCAGTGTTTATTTTTATCATAGTTAAATCCGGGTGGCATCGTCTTGATTTTGACTTCATAACATCATTACCATCACGTTTCCCTGAAAAGGCAGGTATATTTACAGCCCTTGCCGGAACTATGTGGATGCTTGGTTTAACAATTGTTTTCTCTGTCATACTGGGTGTTTCGGCTGGTATTTATCTCGAAGAGTATGCCCGCAAAGGGTGGTTTTCTAAACTGCTCGAAATAAATATTTCAAACCTGGTAGGTGTACCCTCTATTATATATGGAATCCTCGGACTTGCTTTCTTCAACAGGTATCTTGGCTTAGGCGGAAGCTTACTTGCCGGAAGTTTAACTATGTCGCTCCTTATTGTTCCTATTATTATTGTAACAACGCGCGAATCGTTGAAAGCAGTCCCAAAAACCATTAAAGAGGGGGCTTATGCTTTAGGAGCAACGCGCTGGCAGGCTATATGGAAGCAGCAATTGCCCGCGGCCTCAGGAAGTATAGTCACGGGTGTTATCCTCGCTCTGGCGCGCGCTATTGGCGAAGCAGCACCTCTTATTGTGGTAGGTGCATTGGTATATGTGCCTTTTATACCGCAATCACCTCTTGATGATTATTCAGTTCTGCCTATTCAAATCTTTAACTGGACTTCCCGTCCACAGGCTGAATTTCAAACAAATGCATCGGCAGGTATAATTGTCTTGCTGTTCCTTACATTTCTCATGAACGGAGTATCAATCTATCTCCGAAACAGGTGGCAAAAGAAGGTTAAATGGTAAGTGTAATGATTAAACTAATTGATTTTCAGATATAAGATTAAGTGAATGAATAGACTGATTGCTAAAAATATAAATGTGTGGTACGGCGATAACCATGCCATACAGGATGTTTCAATGGTTATTGAGCCATACAAGGTAACATCTTTTATTGGTCCTTCAGGATGTGGTAAATCTACATTCCTGCGGCTCTTTAACCGTATGAATGATTATATCAGCGATTTCCGAATGGATGGTGAGATCTCGATTAACGATACAAATATTTACCATTCATCAGTAAATACCGAAGAGCTGAGAAAGAAGGTGGGGATGGTTTTCCAGAAACCTAATCCTTTCCCCTCAAGCATATATGAGAACGTTGCTTTTGGTCTTAGAATACAGGGTATCAATAAGAAAGCTCAACTCGATGAGGTTGTTGAAACTTCATTAAAGAAAGCAGTATTGTGGGATGAAGTTAAAGATAGTCTTAAAAAGAGTGCCTTCTCGTTATCAGGAGGGCAACAGCAACGTTTATGTATTGCACGTGCTCTTGCGGTTGAACCCGAAGTGCTTTTAATGGATGAGCCGGCTTCGGCACTCGATCCTATATCAACAAGTAAGCTCGAGAATCTTATCTTTGAGCTTAAAAAGAGCTATACAATTGTAATTGTTACACATAACATGCAGCAGGCAGGCCGAATAAGCGATAATACAGCATTCTTTTATATGGGTCGGCTCATTGAGTATGACTCAACAAAAAAGATGTTCCTTAAGCCTGCAAATCTTCAAACACAAAATTATATAACCGGTCGTTTCGGCTAAAAATCTATATTATGCGTCCACAAATAGAAATTGAAATTGCATTACTTCGCACCAATCTTATCGAGTTGAGCAACCTTGTTCTGCTACAGCTTAACAAGGCAGGCAGGGCTTTGAATAAAGGAGATATTGATCTTGCCAATGAAGTTATACGTTATGAGAAGCGTATTAATGGTTTGGAAGTGAATATTGAAAAGGCATGCGAAAATATTCTTGCCTTGTATAATCCTGTGGCACACGACTTAAGGTTTGTGCTTTCAACTCTCAAGATCAATATCAACCTTGAGCGAATTGGCGATTATGCTCGTAGCATTGCCAAAATAGTAAAGCTTAAGAATGGTGTTTTTAATGCCGACTTAGTGAAAATGCTCGATATTAATCTGATGTTCGAAACATGTCATCTCATGCTTCTTACAACCCTCGAATCGATAGAGACTGAAGAGGATTGCAGTTCTTTGCGTACAATCTTTCTTAAAGACGAGATTCTTAATAATATTCAGGATGAGGCTATTGAGAAGTTGACGAACCATATTAATGCCAACCCTTCAGATGTGCATGATTGCCTGAATCTTTATGTGGTTGTAAGGAAACTTGAGAGGGTTGGCGATCATATCAAGAATATTGGCGAAGAGATAATCTTCTACAAAGAAGCAAAGATATTAAGGCACAAGAAAAAGTTAAAGAAGGGAAGCGAAGAGTAATAATTGATGATATTTAATTTTGTAACTTTTGTGCGACATTAATAACCAATAAACTTTGATAAACATGAGAAAACAACTTACTGTAATACTGCTGTTTCTGAGTAGTCTCGGACTTTCGGCTCAAACCGATTTTGTACCCGGAGGAAATCCTATCGGTCAGATTTTCTTCAACTACAGATATGACCTTACTAATGATGTTGATCGCAAAAGTTCTTTTAATCTTGAGCGTGCTTACCTGGGATATGGCTATAATTTCACCCCTTCACTTTCGGGAAAAGTTATTTTCGATGTGGCTTACGATCCTAATGTTAGGTCATTTACTGCTTTCGCGAAGAACGCTTTTATGGACTGGACTATAGCTCCGCAAGTAAAAGTGCAGTTTGGCCTTATTCCACTAAAACATTTCGAATTGCAAGACCGCATTTGGGGATACCGTTATATCATGAAAACATTCACCGATGAATATGGCATGGGAACAACAGCCGACCTGGGTATTAATTTCGAATTACCTGTAAACGATGCTCTCTCATTTAATGTTTATGCTATTAATGGTGAGGGTTTCAGAGGTATTCAGGATGAGTTTGGCATACATAAAGTAGCAGCCAATGCAACTTATCATCCTACACAACACTTATGGTTCAGAGCACATTATGATATCATGCCTTCGAAATTCAGAACTGAAGATGCCGTAATTGACTCATCAAATATTTCAATACTTACCCTGTTTGCTGCTTATGAAGTTAAGGATAGATACCGCATTGGAGTTGAGTATAATATGATGAATGATGCCGTTGAATACCGTCGTGCTGCCGAAGATCATCAGTTAAGCGGCATTTCAGTCTTTGGTGCTTATACTATTAATCCAAAGTTCGAACTATTTGCACGTTATGATCAGGTAACATCAAATACTCTTGACAATGAGCCCGATCAGTGGAATATTGCCCGCGATGGTTCATTGGTAATGGGTGGTGTACAGTATAAGGTTAATAAAGGTGTTAATCTTGCAGTTAACTATCGTACTTTCATATACAAACAAGACGACCGCGACAATACGAGCGGCTTGTTCCTTAATCTGGGAATGTCATTCTAAGATTCTTTAATAGGTGGTGTTTAAATAAGGCTTTATTGCCGGAGAAAAAGAAAGGAGGGAATTATTTCCCTCCTTTCTCACTTATTAATCACCACTTTATGAAAAAAACATCTTATCTTATTACCACTTTGGCACTATAACTTCCCATATTGTTTATCAAAGTCGCTATGTAGATACCGGCAGGCAGGTTCGTATTAATCATACTGTTGCCCGAAAGGTTATATGATGCTACCTTGCTTCCTTGCATATTATGTATCATGAATGTGTAGCTGCCATTTGTGCCTGACTGTATGGTTATGTTTTTGCCATAACTAAACACCGACACATTTGTGAGCTTATGGTTAAGTACGTTTATTGTTATAAGGTCTAAGGCAAGTACTTCATCGGCACCACCGGCAGGATTACGTGTATCAACAAGTCCCCAGATTCCCGAAGGCATTAAGTAAGTATTTACCAATGAGCGGGTTTCGTTTGAGAATACCTTTATCATAGTAACACCGGCAGCGTTAACATTTGGTATAATACCTGCCCATGAGCCATTTACTCCTGCTACATCGTTTACAAAGAATGGGGCATAAACACCTGTTGCATTATAATCAATGTCGGTGCTTTCAATGGCAGTAGTATATAGCGGACGGGTAGCAGTTGTGCTGTTGTACAATGAAATAAAGTTACCAGCCACCTCATTGCTTATTCCTTTAATTGCAGTACCCTGTGTTTCATCGGCACCGGTTTCAAACATCAATACCTGGGCAAAGTCAGCGGTTGTGAGGTATTGCTCAATTGATGTTCCACCATTGCCATCGTTTATCATTATACGCATGTGCAGATGATTGCCCGGAGTAAAGCGTTCATTACCTATCGATTCAAGCATGAACCAGCCGGTATATCTTCCTTGTTCGTTGGTAGTGAACTCAGAATACTGTCCCGAAGTTCCAAGAGATGAGCCTGTAGTTCTGGTAAATGTTCCGTCTGAATGTGCATATATCACGTTTCCAACACCTGTATATTCAGGTGCATCGGTTTCAAGAACAGCTTTATTGAAATATCTGTATGTTGCTTGGGGCTGCAGGTTTATTAGTGTTGCTTTAAAGGCAAAAGGTATCCTTAAATTGTTTGTACCATTAACACCCTGAATGTATAGAGGTAGCTCAACTTCGGCCAATGCAGGCTGTGGTACAGGCGATACTTCACCATGCACATATTTAAGCGTCTCTTCAGCACCACCACCAACATGCACTATATTTTCATTGTATTCTCCAATCTCTAAACCTGCTTTTAACCTTGTATAGATAGTTTTAGGTTGTCCTGTGATGATTCCGTTAGCATAAGGAAGAGCAAGAACATGGCTGAAGATTTCATTATTCAACGATATTTCATAATGTGCAGGTGCTTCAATCTCAATATTTCCGCTGCCTTCAAGATTAGTGCCACTTATAGTGTATGATTGCGATGCCGAAGGTCCCTGATTTACTATATAATGAAATACTGTAAGCTCACCCGAAAGCGTAATAGTTGGTACCGGTACCGGCATGAGATCAAGTACTAATTCATTAGTTTCGCCTCCCGAAGGATTACGTGTATCGGTTTCACCCCATATAGCTGTTTCTGAAATCCAGTGACTTACCAGTTCACAGTTAACGCGACTTCTTTCTTCAATTCTTCTAATGCCGTCAGGAAGTATATTTGGCACAATACCACCCCATGAGCCGTTAATTCCGGCAACATCATTACGATAGTATTCAGCATAAAGTTCAGTTGCAATATTTACATCTTCAACGCAGGTGCCATAAACAGGCCGTCCGGTACCTGTTAAGTTTTTGTAGAGGAAAATTATGTTGCCTGGTGTAGATTCTGAGGTTGCTCTTATACCTGTTCCCGAATCCTGATCAGGGTCGGTACCAAAGTTTATTACAAGCGCTGCAGTTGTTGATGTGAAACGATGTTGAATAGTTGTGCCATTCGATCCATTGTTTAGCAGTAAGCGCATGAAAAGTTCATTACCCGGAGTAAATCTCTGATCGGCATTTGCTTCAAGGATAAACCATCCATTATATTCACCTCCTGCATTAGCAGTAAACTCGCCATAACCGTTTGACATTGAAGGGTTGGTTATTCTGGTAAATGTACCATTGGTGTTTATAACTATTGGTACTCCTGCTCCTTCAGCATTTGGAAGATCACCACTCACAACCGCTGAATTATAATAACGGTAGGTTGCATTAGGAATTAAATTGGTTAAAGTAAACCTGTATGCAAAGGGTAAGCGCTGACTGTTAGTAACATTAATACCTTGTATAAACATTGGCACAACTTCGGCATGAAGTATTGGCTCAGCTGCAGTAACATTGCCTGAGCAGTGTACATATAATGTTGCTCCACCGCCTGTATGCGATATGGCTTCGTCGTTATATGTGCCCGGAAGTAAACCTGCTTTTAGTCTTACATGAATCGTCACAGGCTGTCCTGTTAATACTCCGTTTGCAAAAGGAAGTTCGAGTATATTAACCCAGCTATCGTTGTTGGTTGATAACTGGTAATGCGCAGGGGCAGTAACTATTATGTTACCGGTTCCTGTAAGGTCGTTGCCCGAAAGAGTGTAAGATTGTGCTCCCGACGGACCGTTATTAAACTGATATGTAAATCCATCAAGGCTTGATGGATTTGCAGTAAGTTCTGAATCTGGTATTAAATCAATAACAAGAACATTATCGATTCCTCCTGTTGGATTAACAGTACTAACTCCACTCCAAACTCCTGTAATTGAGGTGTTGGCATTAACAACAGCACCTGTAACCCGACTTCTTTCTTCAATCCTTCTAACGCCATTAGCATTTACGTTGGGTACTATACCACCCCATGAACCGTTTATTCCTGCAACAAAGTTTTTAAAGAAAGGTGCATATAGTAACGTGCTGAAATCGATGCCTGTTGATTCAATACTTGTACCAAAAAGTGGCCTGCCAATACCATCGGTGTTGTCGTATAGCATTGCAAAGTTCTTGGCTGCTGCAGTAGATACTCCTCTAATGGCAGTTCCATCTGAAAGACCTGTTCCTGTAGCAAAAGCTAATACTTTAACACTTTGAGGTATAGTTAAATAATGTGCTGCCGAAGTGCCATTGTTACCATCATTAAGGCGTATGCGCATAAACACTTCATTACCCGGAGTAAAACGTGTATTTGTTGTAGGTTCAGTAATAAACCATCCTGTAAAGTTTCCAGTTGCATCGGTAGTAAATTCGCCATACTCACCCGGTGTTGTGAATGAACCATTAGCAGCCCGAACGAATGTACCATCGGGTTTTACGTAAATAATTGCACCGGCACCTGTTGCAGTAGAGTTATCAGAGGTTACCACTGCCATGTTTATGTAGCGGTATGTAGCCAGTGGCAGCAGGTTGCTAATAGTTGCCCTGAATGCATAAGGTAAGCGGTTGTTTGCAGGTAAATTACCACTCATATATTTGGGTAGTATAACCGAAGTTATAACAGGTGTTGGTGTTCCTGCAATACCTGCAAATGTTACATTCTCAAATCGTATACTGCCTGCTGTTTCATAGGTCGATGAACTAACTGTTGGTGCATAAACACTGCCATCGGCAAACTCAGTAACCATTTTTACAGCAAACAACGGATTCTGTTCAACTCCGGCTATTCCCGAGAAATCGGCACTCCTGTAGTACCAATCGGCCGCACTTGTTATGAACCTTCCATTATCGAAGCCCGCGGGTAAACCATCGTTTACATTAGTTGCATTAGCACTCGAAGCATTGAAGTTTATCCAGTTGGTACCATCAATTGTGTATTTCAGTCTTAATCTGTTAGCGGCACTGTTGCTGTTGCGGTTCTCCCAGCTAACAACTATATTGGTGTAACCATTTGTAGAAACATTAAATTGTACCCCTGCAGTTCCATTAGCAGTTGATTGTGCCGGATAGTCAGTTGTGCTCCATGCATACAAATTAGGGTTACCTGTACTATAAGAACCTGTAGTGTTTCCAATGCAAGCCGCAGTTCCGGCACCCTGATTGGGAGTAAGATTTTGCTGATTGAAATTCCATTGAGTAATAGTGACCTGTGCAGTTGCTGTATTGTTTATGGTGATAATAAATGCGCATAACAGCAATGGTAACAAAAAGTACTTCTTTATCATGATGATGTAATTTTATGTTTCAATAAGTAGTTAAATCAACCTACAATCTCCTTCATGACACCATAAAAAACCCACCTCATTATTATCGTCGGTATTCTTTATCGCAAAAAAGGGGCAAAAGTAATCGGTATTTTGCATTTTTTCTTAATAATTATCAATATACAAGTGATTGGAACATACATTCTGATTATAATGCTGAAGTAAAAGTTAGTTTGTTATAGTAGTTAGAACTGACATAAAAGTGAAGGTCAAAAGTGTTTTTAGATGTAACAAATTTGGCCACCGTTCGCATACCGTTCGCATATCGTTCGCATATCGTTCGCATTTGAACCCTTTTAAGCGAATAATATGCGAATGGTCACCCCATAAAATACGAACCAACGCCAAATGAATCACAGCCCTATAATTATGGGCAGACACATTGGTCTGCTCTAACGAAAAGGGGCAGACACATTGGTCTGCTCTAACGAAAAGGGGCAGACACATTGGTCTGCCCCTACGCCTAATTTGTATACAATTGTTATTTGATCACAACCTTTACTGAATAACTGCCATTATTGTTACGCAACTGCGCTACATAAACTCCGGCAGGAAGGTTAAGCTGTATGCGGCTGTTTCCGTTGAAATTGCGTGATAACATTTTTGCACCGCTCATACTATAGATGCTCAGGTCGTATGCTCCGGCAAAATCAGGTTCAATGTTAATGGTGTTTCCTGAACTCCAGATTCTTGCAGGTAATGTGCTGATGTTTACAACACTTACTATACGCATGTCTAAGTAAAGTATTATATCAGTTCCACCTGCCGGATTGCGTGTATCGGTGCCTGCCCATATAGCCGATGTTTCGGTATATGTTTTCTTTAAAGCACCATCTTCATTGGCATAAACCTTAATTACCTGAACGCCATTTGGATTAACATTAGGTATGATAGCTCCCCATGATCCGTCAACACCAGCTATACTATCGCAATAGAATGGTGCATACACGTTGGTTGCGCAGTAGTCAATCTGTGTTGTTTCGATATTTGTTCCATATAATGGGCGTATAGTATCTGAAGCTCCTTCAAACAGGAATACAAAATCGCCCGGTGCGTCATAACTGTCGGCAGATACTGCTGTTCCTCTTGTTGGGAGTGATTCAGTGCCAAACTGTAATACTCTGGCATACTGGGTTGTAGTATACCGGTTTGCAACTACAGTACCTCCGTTGCCATCGTTAAGATTTATACGCATGTATAGCTGATTGCCCGGAGTAAATCTGTCGTTACCCGATGGTTCTGTTATAAACCATCCGCTGTAGCTACCGTTACTGTCGGTAGTGAATTCACCATATTGTCCCTGAGTATCGAGTGAAGTAGCGGTTGTTCTTGTGAAAGTTCCATCCGCATGAGCGAAAATAGTATTACCTGCACCATTAAAATCAGGAGCATCGGTAGCAAGTACTACCTTGTTGTAATAACGGTATGTAGCATTTGGCTGCAGATAGCTTAAAGTTGCCCTGTAGGCAAATGGCAATCTGTTGGTGTTTGTGCCATTTAGTCCTTCAATGAACATAGGCAGCATCACACTGCTGATACCAGGTATTGCAGATGTTGTTACTTCGCCGCTCACTGTTACAGTCTTGTCAGGAGCACCACCACCTGTGTTGGTAATGATCTGATTATTATACAGGCCCATTGGTAATCCTGCCTTCAGGCGCACGTAAATTGTAACGGGCTGGTTTGTAATAATTCCATCAGCAAAAGGTAGCTCAGCCATGTGGTAGAAGTTGGTATTATTTACCGATACTTCATAATCCTGTGGTGCTGTTATGGTTATATTGCCTGTGCCCTCAAGATCTGTACCGCTTATGGTATATGTTTGTGATGCCGATGGGCCGTTCGATTCCATGTATGTGAATCCTGTAAGTACCGAAGGTATAACAGTTAAGGTAGGCTCGCCTGTTGGCATAAGATCAATCAGCAGGATTGTACCATCGCCTCCAAGCGGATTACGTGTATCAACAAGACCCCAAACACCGTCGGTTGAAGTCCATACATTTACAATATTCCCTGTTGTTCTGCTTCGCTCTTCAATACGGCGAACACCGTCGGGCAGTACATTTGGCACAATACCTCCCCAGGAACCCTGATTTCCGGCAACATCGTTTACAAAGAAAGTTGCATAATTGCCAAATGAAGCGAAGTTCATGCCTGTATTCTCGATGCTTGAAGCATATAAAGGTTGGCCTGATCCTGTTTCATTTCCATAGATGTAAACCATATTTCCCGATGAAGCTGTTGAAACTCCTCGTATACCGGTTCCATTGGTTGAAGTATAGCCTGTGCCAAAGTTAATAACCTGTGCTGTTGCTGTTGTTGTTAACCTAACGGCTACCGAGGTCCCGTTTTCACCATTGTTGAGCATTATTCTCATACGCAGGTTGTTACCCGGAGTAAACCGGTTGTCGCTTGTTGGTTCAAGCATAAACCATCCACTATAATTACCCATGTTATCGGCAGTAAACTCTCCATACTGACCCGCTGTATTCATTGATGATGATGCTGTTCTCACGAAAGTGCCATCACTCTTAACAAATATGGTATTACCTGCTCCATCGGTTGTTGAAGCATCTGCTTCAAGAACTGCTTTGTTGTAATAGCGGTAAGTTGCATTAGGTTTCAGATAGGTAATTGTTGCGTAAAACGACATAGGAACGCGCTTGTTGTTTGTACCGTTGTTTCCTTGTATAAAAGCAGGAACTGTTTCAATCAGGATCTCAGGTGTAAGGTGAATCACAAGAACAGAGTCGATTCCATTAACCGGATTACGTGTATCGGTAAATCCCCAGATACCATCTGCCGATGTTTCCTGTTTTACGATTGCTCCTGTTGTTAAACTTCTCTCTTCAATAAGCTTAACACCTTCAGGATTAACGTTAGGGATAATACCACCCCAAGCACCATTCTTTCCTGAAACATCATTTCTGTAGAATGGAGCATACGATGTAACCGCTGTGAAGTCTATTCCTGTGGTTTCGATGCTTGTAACGAACAACGGACGGCCTGTACCTGCCATGTTGTCATAAAGCAATGAGAAGTTTTTAGGTGTTGCCAGTGAGGTTGCTCTAACTGCAGAACCGCTTATTGCTGATGATTCAGGACTAAACTGCAGAACCTTAATGCTTTCGCTTATTGTTAAATAGGTTACTGCTGTTGTACCACCGGCACCATTGTTAAGACGTATTCTCATGAACACTTCATTACCTGCTGTAAAGCGATCGTTGGTTGATGGTTCGAGCATAAACCAACCTGAGTATGAGCCCGATGAGTTGGTAGTAAATTCACCATACTCACCTGCATTAGCCATATTTCCCAGTGTACTTCTTGTAAAAGTGCCATCGCTGTTAACGAAGAGTAATACCCCTGCACCTCCGGCTGTTGGACCGTCGGTACTGATTACTGCCGAATTTAGGTAACGGTATGTAGCATTTGGTGTAAGATTCTGAATAGTAGCCCTGAAAGCAACAGGAGTACGAGTGTTTGCGGGCGTTCTTCCGCTCATGTACTGCGGTAATATATCGGCAGTAATGGTTGGTGGAAGTGATATTACTATAGTTGAACTTGTAGCAGATGCTAATCCCGTTGCAGTAGCTTGCAATACATAACTACCTGCAGCCGTAAAGCTTATATCGTTGAATGTTGCTTCTCCGGCAACGGCATTCTGGGTAAGAGTACCGGCAAGATTACCCGGACCGCTTACTTTGCTTAGAGTAATAGCTCCTGTATAACCCGGATCAACAAGAGAGTTTGCATTTAAAGCCTGAACTTTGAAGGTGGCTATTGTTTGGTTCAATAAACCTGTTGCAGGGAAGTTTAAGAATGCGAGCTGAGTAGCAGGGTTTGATACTGTACCATTAACAGTAACATTAACAGTTGTTGCACCACCACCGGCATTAGAGATAACTTCACCATTATAAGCACCTGCTGCCAATCCGGCCTTCAGTCTAACATACACAGGTGTTGCAGCTAACTCACCACCGGTATAAGGAACTGTTAGTGCCGTTGATGAGAAGGTAGTGTTGTTAAGAGAAATCTCATAATTAGTGGAAGGAGTAACAGTGATATTGCCTGCTGCAGGAGTAAGACTACTTCCGGTAAGTGTGTAAGATTGTGATGCTGAAGGACCAGTTCCTACAGCATAAGTGAAATTGCTTAATGTTGAAGGATTGGCAACAAGAGCTGGAGTACCCGATGATGTTGTACCTGCAAATGTTACATTGTCATAGCGCATGGTACCACCTGTACCATAAGTACTGGATGAGGTTACAGGAAAGTAACTAGTGCCATCTGCAAATTCCGAAACAAATCGTACTGCGAAATTAGGATTGTTATTTGCACCTGAAATAGCTGAAAAGTTGGCAGTTCTTATAAACCAGGGGGGAGATGTAGCTGATGTATTGTTATATCTTCCTGCATCGAAACCTGCCGGAGTAGAACCATACAAATTAGTTGCATTGTCATCTGTAGCTTCAAAGTTCAACCAGTTTGTTCCATCAAGAGTGTATTTTACCCTGGTTCTGTTAGCCGCTGTTCCGCTAAATCGGTTATCCCATGAAACAATGATATTGGTATACCCAACAGTAGAAACATTAAACTGTATACCTGCAGTACCTGAGTTTGTACCCTGAGCAGGATAACCCGCGGTATTTGCTGCCATACCTGAAGTTGGATTCCCTTGGGCGTAAGTAGTAGTAGTGCCACCTACTAAAGTAGCTGTTCCGGTTCCGGTGCTCGCGGTTAAGTTACTAGCGTCAAAATTCCACTGTGTTATTGTAGTCTGACTTGATGCCGTAAGACTGAACGACACAAAGAACATCAGCGACAATAAGAAGCCATAGTAATTTTTGATCATGATAAATTGATTTTATTTGTGAATGATTTGGTTAATTTTCTTCTAAATCAAATATGGGTATTCGAGATGCTAAGTTACGAATTTAACTAATTTGGTTAATTACGAGGTGAGGTAAATTTGTTAGTTATTTTTTAAAGAAAGCCCATAAAACTACTACCATATTTGGTTAGTGGTTAAGTACTCATGCCGTAATGAAGAAAGGCAGCATCTGTTAAGAATACTGCCTTCCCGACATAAATTAAATAGTGCTTTATCTCACTAGAACTTTCTGTGAGTATGTGCCATTAATGCCAGCAATTTTTACAAGATAAACACCTGCAGGAACATTTAGCATAATGCTCTCTTTTGAAGATGTTATTTGGTATTCAGCCATTAATTTACCTTGCAGGTTTATGATTTGCAAGTTTGCACGGCTGTTGTTGTTAAGTTCAACATTAAGCACATTTCCGTAAGTGTATATCTTACCGAAATGAACAGGAATAACCGGAATGCCAACAGTAGTGTTTATAACAAGAACATTCTCAATGCCTCCCGAAGGATTACGTGTATCTGTTGCACCCCATCTTCCGTCGTTCGAAATTTGAGTGTTCACGATATTTCCATTGGCTATGTTTCTTTCTTCAATGCGCATAACTCCGTTAGGATTCATGTTTGGAATTATACCGCCCCATGCACCTGCTTGTCCGGCAACATCAGTTAAATAGAAAGGAGCATAGTTTCCAGCTGTTGCGAAAGGAATTCCCGATGATTCAATTTGAGTTCCATATAATGGTCTACCGGTTCCTGCCGTGTTATCATAGAGGAAAATGAAGTTCTTAGCTGAGAAATCGCTTACTCCGCGAACTGCAGTACCTGAAGTATCGGCTGCTGATGTTCTGAAAGCTAAAACCCTTACCGATTCGGCAGTAGTTAAGAAAATACTTTCGGTAGTTCCACCATTACCGTCATTAAGGATAATACGCATGTGAAGTTCAGTGCCCGGTTTAAATCTCGATGCATTTGCAGTTGGCTCAATCATAAACCAACCACTATATGAACCGTTGGCAGTAGTAGTGAACTCACCATAAGTGCCCTGGGTGCTTAATCCCGGACTTGTTATACGTTCAAAAGTAGCGGTTGAAGATGATACTAAAATAACGTTACCTGCTCCGGTGTATGTTGGACCGTCTGATTCAAGAACTACTCTGTTGTAATATCTGTAAGTAGCATTAGGTAAGAGGTTTACCAGAGTTGCATGAAATGCAAAAGGAACTCTGGTTGGATTTGTAGGTACTGAACCTTCCATGTAACGTGGTACTATAACTGTACCAAATCCGGGTTCTAAACCTGATGATACTGAACCGGCAAGGCTAACTGATAAGTTTGGAGCACCGCCACCTGTAATGGTAAGTGTCTCTGAGTAACTACCTGCAGCTAATCCGGCTTTTAAACGTACATGAATTGTTGATGCTGCAAGGGTACCGCCTGTGTAATTAAAGTTAATGCTGCTGCCGAATGTAGTTCCGTTTAAAGAAACCTCATAATTAGTGGGCGCTGTAACAGTAACAACTCCTGAAGCTGGGTTTAAATTAGAACCTGATATTGAAGTTGTTTGTACTGCCGAAGGACCAGCACCTACCAGATAGGTGAATCCCGAAAGTGATGAAGGTGTAGCTGCCAGCAAAGGTGAAGTGCCTGCGCCACCACTAAAAGTAACGTTATCAAAACGGATAGTGCCCGAAGGACCATACGAAGAGCCATCTGCTGTAGCAACATAATTCTGTCCGTCGGCAAACTCAGTTACCATTCTCACCGCGAAGTTAGGGTTGTTGCTTGCACCTGCAATTGCAGAGAAATCAGCGCTTCTGCTATACCAAACTGCACCAACGGTAGAAACATAGCGACCGTTATCGAATCCGCCGGCTTCACCGTTCTGAGTATTGGTAGCATTCGCTGCCGAAGCTTCGAAGTTAACCCATGTTGTGCCATTCAAAGTGTATTGTAACCGAACTCGGTTGGCTGCAGTGTTACTGTGACGGTTATCCCAGCTTACAACGATATTTTCATAGCCTGCAGTTGAAACATTGAACTGTGCACCTGCTGTACCTGAACCAACACCCTGAGCAGGATATGCTGAGGTGTTCCAACCACGACCATCGGCAGGGTTACCACCGGCCCATGCAGTACTTGTACCGCCAATATTGGCGGCAGTACCTGCACCTGTAGAAGGTGTAAGCGATTCCTGATCGAAATTCCACTGAGTGATAGTTTGGGCAAATCCTGCGCTACCGCAAAGGATCATTCCTAACAACGTCACGAACAGCATTTTACTGTAATTTTTCATCATGTTTATCTTTTTAAGAATGTGATTAATGTTCCCTATTAAACAAGCCGTAAAATTACATTGTTTTATGCAATTTTACATCATAATGAAATAGTTTTGTTTGTTGACCTCACCCTGTACATTACACCTCACCTCAGCCCGCTCCTCGAATTCTGCGATTCACAAATGATGAGATACTCACAAACATTGAATACGTTTTATCCAAGATCCAAGATACTGCTGAGAAAATAAGCAATAACCAATATCAAAGGGCTCCCTTTCCTTGAAGATAGGGTGGGGGGTGAGGTGATGATATAACAAAAACTCCCTCTCCTTGAAGAGAGGGTGGGGGTGAGGTGATAAACTTACATAAACGCTATAAACCTCGTTCCGGTGAATGTGCCGTTCCTCCAGTCGATACGGAAATGAGTAGGGCATTCATTACCGGTAATAGGCTGGTTTTCTTTGTATCCAAAGATAACCAATGCGCTCTTGTCTTGCGAGGGTATATCATGAAATTTTGATCCTGCCACAGGATTCCAGTCGCAAGCTTGCTTAAATACTACCGGCTGTGTGATCTTGGTATAAAACTCTTCGCCATTACGATTCGTGCCCCAGGCAACTAAATTGGTATAGGTACCGCTTGTGCCGAAACCTTCTACAGTCAAAGTATAATTATCGTTCTCACCTGTAAGCGTGCGCTGTTTTGCTACACTCCATAATCTCGAAGTGCCGTTGTTGAATGATACCTGCATCTGGCCTTCTATTTTGTGTATCAAAGTATCGAAACCCGATTGTCCTAGAAGTCCCGGATATCCTCCTGTAACATTTGTAAAGTTCTTTTTACTGTTAATGGTAACTGATTTCCCTGTAGAAACTCTTGTAATTGTGAAGTTTATGTGTTTAATAACAACAGTTGCCCCCTGCATGAAAAAATGGGTTCCTGCCTTTTTCTTGTACTCAACTCTGCCTGTTCTGTTAAATTTACCATTGCACGATAGGCCGTTATAGGTGATATAATATGTTATAGAGTCGTTAATAACCGACGTTGAATCGATAGTTGCATTACACGGTGGATTATAAACCGATTTTTCATGATTTATTCTCATAAGGAAATCTATGTCATCAAACGTATGGTCAATTGCCTGATCAACCGACATTTCATCGGTAATAAAACCGGTTACTGTTTCGGGATTGTTCTGATCCTTTTCATCCTTATCCTTCTTGCATGAGCTGAATGAAATAGCTGCCACTGTAAGTAAAATGGCCAATGAATAATATGCCTTTTTAAGTTTCATTTGTTGATCTGTTTTTAGTTCTGATAAATACGTTTTAAATCGATATTTATTGCAGTAAAATTAGTTCAAAATATTCAAAGTCGTTCAAGGTGGTACAAAGTGGCTTGAAGTGGTTTTTACCGGTGACTGCTTATTGCGTTTTGCCAATAGAAAAACAAAACCTTTTGTTGATATCTTTGTAATGAATATGAAATTTTATGATCGAAGAGCAGGTTAAGGTTCATGATAAGTTTTCTATAGAAATTAAACTGGGATTTATTGCCCGGCTTGAGAAGATTAACGAGTTCTCGGTAAGTACATGGTTTTTTATCCCGAATAGCCTCGATATCAATCGATACAATTATCAGAAGAGTGATTTCTATAAGGATCTGAAGTCTAACATCCGTCTTATCACTCCGGTCTATACGCTTTCCGAAATGGCCGATAAGAGTAGAGATCCTTACAGGTTCCTTGAAAATTCGGTAAATGTAATATCAACCGGTACCGGTAAAGTTTCATCAGGCCGACTCGAGTATCATGTGAGGATGTTTGTATCGATCCTTAAAAGTGCTCTTCGCGAGGAAAATAGCTTTATTCTTCGTAAGAGTACAAATAACTACGATACTCTGGTTGAAAATTATATGAAGAATGTAAGAACTATCTCGGCAAATTACCGTGAGCTAAGGAGTAAGATAGATAAGCCTGCATTCAAGGAGGGTTACCTTAAGTATTATCTGTTTGGCGATGAGTTTATGAGCAACCTTATTGAGCAACACACATTCCGATTGCTCGAAGGTCTTGAGCGTACCAAAAGATCAAACGATGAATTGGCCGGCAAGTTGATGAAACTTATTCATGATGAGATAGATTACAAGAAAGAAAATGACTATCCCTATATCATTAAAGATAGCCGTAAGCGTAACCGCGATCTGATCTTCAGGCTGAGTCTGTTAAAGAAGTATGCCGAGAATGAGTTGTTTCTTAATGTTGTGCGCCGTCGTGAAGGTGTAGTTACTGAGCAGGTTTATTTCAGTATTGCCGCAGGTATTGCAATGATCTTTGCAACTGCTGTGGCCTTTTCTTTTCAGCGTCATTACGGAAATCTCACTATACCTTTTTTTATAGCTCTTGTTATCAGCTATATGCTCAAAGACCGACTGAAAGATCTTGCCCGCTTTTATCTTGCCCATCGTTGGGGACGCAGGTTCTTCGATACAAAAACAAGTATAAGTCTCGATGAGCATAAGATAGGCTGGCATAAGGAGGGGATGGATTTTATAGGTGAAAAGAAGGTTCCCGCCGAAGTTCTTAAAATACGCCAGCGTTCTGCAATTCTTGAAGCAGAGAATAGAAACAACCAGGAGCAGATCATCCTCTATAGGAAGCTTGTGCGCCTTAATAGGGACAGCTTGAACAAAATAGGGCAGTATCCAACCGCAGGTATGAATGATATTATCCGGTTCAATGTCTCAAACTATATCCAGAAAATGGATAACCCCGAAGTGCCTCTCTATGTACCCGTAGATAATAACAGGGTAGGGGTGATAAAGGGTGAAAAGATCTACTATCTCAATATGATTATGCAGTTCCGCGACAAAACAGGGGTTAGGTATAAACGATACAGAATCGTAATGAACCGTAAGGGTATCAGGGAGATAGAAAAACTATAAACATCTTCAGCTTTGTTTGCTCAGTTACTATCTTTGTATTATAAATTTTCCGGCTAATGATTAAAATAAAAACCTCGGGTGGAGCAGAAGTGACCCAATTGCTTGCAGGTCGTAGTAATGTTTTCCTAATCAAACATATCACCGAAAGGTTTGTGATGGTCGATACAAGCGTTCCCATGGTTCGTCGCCGGCTGCTCAGGGCACTAAAGTATGAAGGAGTGAATCGCATAGAATATATCATCCTCACGCACAGTCACTACGATCATGTAGGCAATGCTAAACATATACGACGTTATTTCGATTCGCAGACTGTTGCTCACCGGTATGAAGCAATGAATATCCGCAAAGGCGAAATGGATATTCCTCGTGGTACATATAGTGTGATAAAAGATGTTATTGATATAATTAACAGCCTCAACTTCGCGGTGTTCTATGAACCCTGCAATGTTGATCATGAGGTTACCGATATCTGGTGGTTCAAAGGATTGAGGGGTATCGATATAATACATACTCCCGGCCATAGTCTGGGCTCCATGAGTGTGATTGTTGATCACGAAGTTGCTATAGTAGGCGATACAATGGTCAACGCGCTTCTCTTTAACGTTTTTCCGCCCTTTGCTGATGATGTGGAACTGCTGCTAAAAAGCTGGCAGAGTCTGCTCGATACCGGTTGTTATATATTCCTGCCCTCACACGGCGGACCGATTACCCGCGAAGAGTTAAAGAAGGCTCTCGATAAATGGAAAAAGAAGAAGTTGCCTATAAAACCCCGTCGCTGGTCCTTGCTTTAAGATCATCAATCCATTTCTTATCAACGCGCTGAGGTATATATCCTTGCAACTTATCTAATAATTCAGTTGTACTATCAGCGGTAATAAGGTTTCCCAGATGTTCAGGTCTCACGAAATGCTGATCAACCGAATGGTTCAGGAACCTGATCAGATCATCATAGTAGTTCAGTATATTGTAAAGAGCAATTGGTTTATCGATTATATCCAGCTGATTCCACGACATGATTTCAAACAGCTCATCCAGAGTACCAATACCTCCGGGCATTGTAATAAAAGCATCCGACAACTGCGCCATCAACTCCTTGCGTTTGCTCATCGAGTCAACCACATGAAACTCCTTCAGTTCCGTATAAGCCACCTCTTTATCAATCAACCCTTGCGGCATCACACCAATAACATGGCCATCATTTCTAAGCACCTCATCGGCTATAGCCCTCATTAAACCTATATTACTACCGCCATAAACAAGGGTAATACCGCGCAGTGCTAAAGCCTTTCCAAGCTCCCTTGCTGCAACGGTATAACCTTTATCGCTCCCCGGCGATGAACCACAAAAAACACAAACTGATTTTATCTCTCTCACCTAATGTAATGTTAAAGGACAAAGATAAGAATAGTTCAAAGCGCTCCTGATGTAAAATCGGGACAGACATACTAACAGCTGCCTGTCCCGCGCAATTTAGAGATTGCTCTTCACGCTCCGCCTATTAATACCTGTAATCTCTTGCGTTGGGGTTCCATTCACACCAACCTTCTGTCCAGTCGGTTGTTCCAAAAGCCCCAACAAAAGGCACTTTCTCGAAGAAACTGTCGGCTTTCGGGGTGTTGGTCCAATCGGCCATATTCAGTAACATTGAGCCTGCTGTAAGTGTAAGACCAGGCGATCCAAGGTCATATATCGACGCATCAATTCCTGCATCCTGCCATCCCGTTAAGATCATATTTTTATATGCGGGGGTGTTATACCAGGTGTTGATCTCGAAGCCTTGTGCTACATTAGCATCAACCTGCTTCAGCGGACCAAAGCTATTGCCTGTAGCGCCTCCCCATGAGTTGTTTCCCCATCCCTGAACCCCGGCAAGGATTAAGTTCCTTATCTGCAAATCGCCGTTAAGGGCATGCTGACTTGAGCCTGGCTTTGCATCATCAATGAATAATCCGTTGGGGTATCCTGTCATGAATGAATTATAGATTGAGAGCATGCAATTCCTTCTTATCTGCGCAGCATGTTGAAATTGTGTTTGTATAGCAGTTTCTGGAGCTTTTTTAGGTCCAATTAAAGTAACGTTGGCAAAAACGGTTTTAGTAAATGGGGTAAGCGAAGAGCCCGCACCATCATTATCTGCTTCAAAGCCATTAGAACCCGATTGGTCGGCGAGTGTTGCACCTCTTATGCCTAAAGCAAACTGCACCTTGCCGCTATGACCGAAATCTACATCAAAGTCATCATCCAAACCACGATACGCTACTAGGTATTTTGCATTTACAGTACCACCAAACCATTCGAACGAATCATCAAGTCCGAATGAGCATTGTACATGTTCAATAGTTGTGCCACTGCCAACGCTGCCAAGTGTAAGTGAGTTAACCTCCTGATTAGGTTGTATGGGTGTTCCTGCAAACTCAATTCGTACATATTTTAAGATTCCCGAATTGTCGTCAGGTATATTACCACCATGTACAGCGCCATAACCTCCTTCAAGTTCAATATCAGTACCCTGGTTGTTAGGTGCACGTCCGCATATAACAACTCCACCCCAATCACCCGGCTCTCTTTCACCCGGATTACGCTCAGATGTGAATACTATAGGCTTTTGTGCAGTACCTTCAGCTATAATGCGTCCACCTCTTTGTATTATAAGAGTGCCCTTGTTGGCGCGGTTGCCAATAATAACAGTACCCGGTTCAATTGTAAGAACTACTCCACTCTGCACCCGCACAAATCCGTTTAACCTCCATATCTTGTCGGCTGTCCATATTGTTCCTGCAGGTATATCACCTTCGGCAACCTGCACAATCTCTTTTGCAGGAAGCTCACTAACAGTTACTATAAAACTGCGACTTTGTGATTTCACATTGTTGAGATCATAAACCTCGAATGTGAAGTTTATAGTGTTGCCCGGTGTGAAGTTGTCTTCGATAGTGTACTCAAAAAGATATTCGGTCGACTTAATGCCGTTGAAAGTTTCGGTTTTGTGTTCTATTCCATTCTTGCTTATTTTCAGCTCTTTGATTCCATCAGCAGCAGCTATATCAAGCCTTGTTGATACTTTACTGCCCTTTGAATTTACTGCTGTTTCTGACGATACAGTTACAGTAGGAACCTTAGCCGGTTCATCATTGTCTTTCTTGCATGATACATTAATGACTGTCGAGGCAATCATCACCATCGCCATAATCATGCTTCTGGTCTTGTTGTGTTTTAATCTCATTGTTTATGTTTTGTTTTAAATGTTAACATCACAAATGTAGATGCCCAATATTAACTTAACCTTATGGAATTGTTAACCTATCGTTAAATCGGCTTGTTTTAACGCTGATAGCTGATAGCTTTCTTT